>SDBV01001095.1_pt1 | contig 40178 bp, 39 predicted proteins | sample 2277081 | NCBI WGS metagenome assembly SDBV01 (sample SAMN10402039, study PRJNA504765) | marine sediment metagenome | isolation source: marine sediment core GS10_PC15, 223 cmbsf | place: Arctic Ocean: Southern Knipovich Ridge | collected 2010
GGCACTGGGGGAGGCCCGGGAAAGCCTCCTGAACGTCTCGACGCCGGCCCAGCTGCACGAGCTGGTCGGTGAGCTGGTCGGCCCGATGCTCCTGCGTGCCGACGGGACGGTGATACAGAAAGAGCCGGCCCCGGAACCTTCCGAGGCCGGTGTGACCAGTAGCATAGCGGGGGCGCGATACGCTACCCGTCACATCAGGACGGCGTTCTGGCAGAGATTCAAGCGCGTCGCATGAGCGTCGGAACCAGCGGGGGTGGGATTCGAACCCACGACCTCCGGGTTATGAGGACGCGCACACCAACGTAAGGCCAATATCCGTAACCCGTTGCACAGTAAGTACCTCGACCGATTGGCAGCAATCAAGCTATATTGCACCAGATTTCACCCCGTTTCACCCCATTGCGTACGATTGCGCGTATATACGCGCGCAAGACGTGCCGAAGGGCCGTCCGTTCGAGGCGTCTACTCCTCCCAAAAGAGTATCTACTCTCGATGTTTTCCGGCCGGGAAGGCGACTGGTTGAGGCGGTTTCCAGGTGAGTCCGTCAGGCGTTCTTTGCCCCTACAAGTTCCGTCCGAGCGGGCGCGAGGACCGCTTTGGGGCCGCTTTGCGCGCTCTTGCGATCGGTTTGACGGTCAGTTGCACCACCCGACGCCTTGCTCCGGCCCGACAGGTCGCCTTCAGCGTCGGCCTGTGGCCACCAGGCGATCTTGCGGATCAGGTACCGCCCGATGCCGTGTCCGCACCGCCTCGCCGGCCAGTTCCCGGTACCGTTCGGCCAGCTGGTCCCTTATCATGCGCTCCATCGCCGCCAGTTCAGCTTTGATGTTCATGCTCACCGTCCCTTCTTAAGACTCTCTCGGCATAACCGCCCGAACCGGTGGGCATAGGGAGCCTCGACGTTCCAGCGGGGCCAAGGCAATTCTGCGGGGAGTAGGCAGATTCTTCTTGGGCGAAGGATGTGTCCGCCTTGGCAACAATACGGTGGCGGAGGACCCCCACGGCAAGGATGGCCGCAACAGCCTGCCGGCGATGCCTTTGTGGAGCAAGGTCGCGTAACTCTCGCTCATTGGCAACATCCCCCAACGCACGTCGAACATGCGTGCGCTGGGTTATCTATTCCGGACTGACCGGAACTGCCCGGTCGGAATGCCTCAGCCAAGTCTCGCCCGTCGCTGCTCATGGAAGGCCGGGGAACGTACGATAGTGGCAGTTTTCTCCTTGATCGTAATTCCGGCGGAGGTAGAATATTCGCGTCCCGTCCAAAATGGCCCGCTTGCGTACCCCGGCCGCTCGGCTGGGAGTCGGCGTGGGGTAGCGGGGTTGGCGTCAAGTATCTGAGGAGTCTCATGATGCGTACGAACCGTCTGTGGTTGGCCTTCCTATGTGCTCTTCTGCTTGGACTCGCGGTCACCCCCGCCCATGCCTGTCCAACGAGCCGAGGCCGACTGGTGAGAGAAGCTGAAGGAGATGAAGGACAAGACCGACGAGGCAAAAGAGAAATGGAAGGAACGCGAACGCCGCTGAAGCGAGTGCGGCAAGATCATTCACGTCGGCACCAAGTGCGATTTGGTGTGGAATCAAGTTGGAGCGGATGGGTAATACGCTAAATTCATCGGTTTAGGCTAACCGAACCCCTTTAAGGAGAAGGAACGTGGTCAAAAGAATGGGTAACAGAAAAGCTGGGTTGGTCTTATTGACGATGTTTGCGGTCATTGCAGTTTCTGTCATGGCTTGGGCCAAGACAGGCGATCGCAATGCCACCGGCCGTATTACAAGCGCTAAGGCCAATGCCGTCCTTATTACCGTGGCGGGTAGGACCGAGAAAGGGTATTTGTGGTTGGGCTGCACTATCCGATACGAAGACGGCACCGAAAAAGATAGGGACGTTAAGAAAGTCAAAGGAAAGTTTTCAAAAACATTCTCATCCGATCCCATCAAATGGGCCATGAACGAGGTTGATTCTGTTGTTGTGGCTTTGTGGCGGTGGAAAGTGTCTTCAAAGGAATGTGCTAAGAACAGAGGAGGGACCGCTTGCGAGTACTGCCGAAAGAACGGCTATCACATGGAGGACCGGATCCACTCCACCAAAGCTGACATGGAGTAATTCTCGATTGGTCTGGGCCCGCGTGAACAACCAGGCTTTTTGCCAAACTGTAGCTGGTACTGGGAATGGGGCGCGCTTGGCCAAGCAACTACTAGGTAAGGATTGTCTGGATACCTCTGATAGGGCACGAACGGGCCACACTGGAGGCTCTCGACTCCGACGAAAGATTAAGCCATGAAAAAAGGCTTACTCATCGGTGTTATATTTGGTGTGATCATTGCGGGCGTTGGAATAGTCGTTGTCATTCAACTTCAATCCCGCAGTAGTTCCGCGAACAGTGGCACTGCGGGGGAACTTGTCGGCAAGATAACAAAAGGCAGCCCTCCGGAAGCTGTTATACGACATCTCTTTGCGTGCATGCGTACTTCGGACTATGAGGGTCTAAAGTCCTGCCACACACCAACGGCATGGCAGGTCGTCGCCCCTATGTACGAAGGCATGCAGAGCGAAGCGATGGGCCAGCGCCTCAAGGAACGGATGGCGAACGTCCATGTGTCGGTCAAGCTCATGGACATCTCCGCCGACCGAGCGACAGTCGTGGCGCACATCCGAGACGACAGTGAGGTGAGTGACGAAACCTTCTCTCTGGTTAGGGCCGGGAAGGGCTGGCGTGTCGACTACCTGCCGGCTTCAGATGCCCGCCAAGAAGCATCCCCCAGACTTTCGACTCACAAACAGGGCATGCAGACACAGGAGGCCCTCGCCCGACTCGTCTTTGAAGCCCTGAAGGAGAACGACGTTGACTTACTACTTGCGCATCGGCTTGGCGGACCGGATGTGGACCAGCTGATATCCCGCTTCGGCAATACCGAGAAGGCCAGACGAATGTCCGACGCCGAGTGGCGGGAGTTCGATGCGCAGCTTCGACAGCAAGCAACGGGCCCGGACCAGGAAATCCGGCGGGAGTTCCGAACCGCGAGAGCACGAGCTGCCGATGAGGCAGTTGAATGGCAGGCGGCCGAGTACATGAAGTGCCGTTCCACAGGGCGCGCTTCTATTTCCCAACGTGCGGACGAAATGTGTCAGCAAGTCGAGATTATGCTTCGGTTCCATTCAGCCGCCTACTTGCTGGAGGTGAATGGTGTACAGCTGGAACGGGGATGGGTTCTAACTGGCGGCCTGAGCTGGGTAGGCCCTGTCAGCTTGTCTCGCCTAAATGGGATGAGCAAGTGCATCGCACTGTACTACGGGATACATAGCCAGCCCCCCCCTGACTGGGCCGCACTGGTCAAGGAGGGGCTACTGCGCCCGGATTCTCTTGTGAGCCCTGGAAGCGGGAAGAAGCCTCCCAAGTATGAGGATGGCAAGCTGCAAGGCCCGGTAGACTACGTGTATGTGCAGCTGCCGTGGCGGTCAGCATCGAAGGAAATGATCGTCGCCTACGAGTTGCCCGAGAACTACGATGGCAAGGGCACGGTTGCGTGTCAACGGAACTTGAGTGTCAGGTGGGTTCAGAAGCGGGAGTTCGAGCGCCTGCTGAAGCGAACGCGAGAATGGCTTGAGCGTCAAGAGGGGCGCTAGAGGAAGCTCCGACACAGTCTGTACCTCTACCTGTGGAGCAGGAATGAGTGGTACACGACGAGACGCTGAATGTCCTTGGTTGTATGCTGGGGCGAGCCGGATCAATGTAGGCCGTAGCGAGGCGAGTGCGTCGTGGACAGCCTTTGGGTCTGCGGGTTGGCGGCGTAGCGCCACCTCATGCCAGGTGCTGTGCCGGCATGCTCAACGGCAGCAGGAGATTGGTCAGTGTACCGTGCCGAACCGCTTGGATTCGGATCGGCCACGGGGCTTATGTGTTAACATGGGGTGAAAGGGCCTCCCATGCGGGTAAAGATGGCGTCCTCAACTCGTGTCCGCGTTCGAAGCTCGGCAGTTATCCTGTTCTCCGTGTTCCTTCTCGCACGCATAGGTCTGGGCCAGACATCTCGGCCTTACAGGCGATCTTATCCGACATCGCGTCCCTCCCGATACTATCCGAGTTCCCGTCCGTATTCCCGCTATCCGTCGTCACGTCCCAGCGGTAAAGGCGAGAATCTCACAGACAAGGTGCTGAATTCCCAGCAGCTCCGAGCGCTATACTCCTGGCCTGCTCGGGCATGGATGGAGAGCCTTTACTACGCGGGCCGGCCTTCGGCGAAGGTCTACGCCTACGGCATCTTTGAGGGTCCAGAACTCGGCGCGAGTTTTCTGGCTGGGGGACCTGGCGGGGTAGGCGCCAAGGTCACCAAGGACGCCATCTTTGAGGTCGCAAAGGAGTACATCGACCACCCAGAGAAGGTCACAGAGGGCTTAGCCAACGCCATGATGAAGAAGGGCCTGGAGGCCTACCGTCGGAACTACAGCCGCTACAAGCAGTGGAAGTCCGGAGACGGTATGTCTATGCGAGAGCGGGATGCATTCGTCCAGGACTTCCGGAAGGTCAACTACTACGCGTTGGGCAAGGAGCTTTGGGGCGATGTCCAGCTCTACAAACACAAGCAAGGCAAGTACAAGAGCACCGATGCCGATGTACAGAAACTCAAATCCCTTCTCAGGAGCCAGCTCGCCGAGTTGGCGCAGGCATCCGAAGCATGGGACGTAGTTACCACCGCTACGCGGGTGCGAGACGTAGTCAACGAAGCCACTTCCGGTCTAGCTGATTATCCTCCCTATGGGGATCACCTGGAAAGGCTCTCGGGCTTGGAAGACGAGAACGACTTCGAACTGCCTCACGCGCGAGTAGCCGCCGCGAATCGTCTGATATCACGCAGTGAGGGCAGAAGACATGGCGTACCACGGTCAGCGCAAGATCGGATTCCACAAACGTGGCAGAAGGAACCGACACTTCTGTGGACTGCTGAAATCGACGAGGAGGTCGAATCGCTTGTGGCACTAAGCGATACGGTTGTATGTGCCACGGGGAAGGACGTTCGGCTCCTTGATAGGACCACGGGGCTAGAGCGATGGCGATTCGAGATTCAGGCGAACTCGCTTCTGGAATCAGGCAGTCGCGTTATTGCATGGAATGCCGTGTGGATGAGCAGAGAGCCATGTGTCATGCACTGCATAGATCCAATAGAGAAGAACATCGTATGGTCGCGCCGTGTCACTCCGTACACAGATCCGTGGGTCATTGGGTTTGGCTCAAGGGTAATCGTAGCTCATGCAGATAGTGGCATCTCGGCATTGTCGATTGGATCAGGCAAACAAGCATGGGAGTATGTCCCTCGTGAAATCAGCGGCCTTACTGCTGCCCGGTCGTCAGAGCCTGCCCTGGGCGGCAGAGGCGCCGGGGCCTTCGACGAACACTATTTCTGCAGTAATGCCCCGTGCGGAAATGAATGGGAGGCCAAATCCCAGGTCACGCCCAAATGTCCCAAGTGCGGCTCCCCTGCCTATACAATCTCCCGCTACAGATGCCCGCGATGCATGAAGGTTTTTCCCGGACTGGATTCGATGAAGCTGGGACCAGGCCAGTTCAGATATCGCCTTCACGGTGCTAAGGAATGGCAGCACCGAAAACCCACGAAGCTGGTTTGCCCCAACTGCGGTCTTAGGAGCGGGGTTATCTACAAGCATCCCGTCAATCCAGAGTGCACGCTGACAAGCGGCGTGGAGAAGCTTTGGTTTGCGTGCAGATTTGATCCGTACTTCTTAGCTTTGGTTATTGGCGGCGCAGAAATACGATTGCTCTCAGCTTCTGATGGGTGTGAGATATCGCGGATTAGGCTGGATAGGAACATGAAGGGCATCAGCGAGGGAGTCGTTGTTGATAGCTGCCTTTTCTCATACAGCACGGGGTTTAGGAAGATCGGGAATTACGCTTCTCGAGCAGAAGCGGAGAGCCGCATATACTGCGATGATCTGAGGACGGGGCGAGCCAAGTGGTCTTTGAATGTTGGGGAGGCCGGGCCGCTTTCCCGATTCGAGGGCTTGCTGATAGTCCCACGCAAAGGGGAAGGAGTCGTTGAGGCGCTTTCGCTACGTAACGGGCAGAGCCGCTGGAAGGTATTGTTCGCGCCTGAAGGTCGAGCCAAGGAATATCATCCTGAGGCAGTCGTTTCAGCCGAGGGGATAGTGGTCGCGCTGTTCAGAAGGAGGTTTGACAGGCATGACCGTGACACGTGGGACACGAATACGTACGTCCTTGGGATTTCAGCTGACACAGGGACGGTCATGTGGAGAGTATTCGCTACTGGAAGGCCAATGTGTGCTCCCGTGGTGAACTCCGGGACACTCATTTTCGTAACGAGTGGCGATCGCCGAGGTTCAGGCAAAATATGGGCATACGTTGCTCGGTGATGTATTCGAGTTCCATGCTATGGAGATGCAGATGAGTCAGCAACGGGAGGCTCCAGGCCAGATACGCCCCTCCAAGCGAGGCTTGTGTCATCGGCAGGGGATCGTTACGCCAGATGGCCTTCGCACCCCCTCGCCGGCATTGAGCCGCCACCTTAACAGACGCAGTCTGCCGATTCCTATCTACTCACTGACGAAAACCTGAGCCTGCACTTCTCCTCTCGGGCCATAGACGGCCAAGGTAACGCCGCTGACCCGAAGCGGATTCCGCCAGCCCCAGTGCCCCCACCCCTGTGTATCCTTGTGGACCGCTTCCCCGTTCACCTTGAGATACCATACTGGGCAGCTGTCTCCCTGCTGGTAATACCTAGAGGACAAAACACCCTTGGCAAAAAGCTCCACTGTCGTGTTGTATTTCCTCCCGCCGGCGTCCGTCAGGACTACGCTCCAGACGTATTTGCGACCCACAGAGACTCTCTTCTCTGGCTTCGACCCACGTGCGAAAGAGAGGTCTAGCGCAGCTAACGCATCTCCCTGATCAAGGAAGGTCCCGGTAATAAGCGCAGTCACCGGTTGGTTTTCCGGCTTCATCTGATGTTCGAGGAGAAAGTAGCACCCACTGACCAAAGATGCCACACTCGCCGCAGCCACCCATACCATTACAAAGCGACACATTTCAGCTACTCCTTCTCTGCGAAGAAGAGTAGGCGAACGCCCATCAAGCCTCGCGGCCCTTGCCTAGCAAATCCATATCGGATCAGAACCGCACCATCAGATGTAGTGAGCCTGAACCATCTATTGTCCTCAGGAGCTTTTAGCTCTCCGTAGGTAAGGGTTTTCGCCTGTGACTCACCCACCCTATTTGCCAGCTCTATTGTCACTATACGCAGTCCATCAGGGGTGCTGTATGCGTCCGTCATACGGCCTGTGTGACTCTTGACTGTTACTCGCGCGGCCGTGAGAGGCACCCGCCGGCCGATAGGCACCGTCAACACCTCGCTCTTCGGCTTCGGGCCAAATTCGAACACGACTGCTCGCGTCCGCGCTTCGCGATCCTTAGTCTCAGGGTCCTTCGAAGGGAGTACTGTGATTCGATTGTAGTAGCTATTGTTAGTCTCGTCACTCTCCTCTGTCGAGTGGGTGGCATCTACCCAGCGATATAAGTAATACACACCGGGGGGCGCTGAATCTGGGATGGTGAAGAGAAGAACGAGGTCACTCTTCATTCCCGGAGCCATGCTACCATACCTCCGCGTGCCTACACGGTACTTCGTCGAGTACACGCGCGGTTTCGCCTTCCAGTAGAAATACACAGAACCCGCTTGCGAAGAGGCGCCTCCAAGGTTCTCTATGACGCCTGTGAACTGTATTTGTTCGCCTGGGTAGGCCTCGGTCTTGTTCAGACGACCACTCCTCGAAACCAAGTCAGCTTGGTACAGCCTGCATTCATTAAGAACAAGAGCAAGCAAAAGCCCAGGACCGTGTTGTGCCTTGGCGGCCTCGGGGTTAGGTGTGAAATCGAGCTTCTGCACGATGCCAACGATGTTGACAGCACTCCCTCGAGCAAACTTCGTGAAGCGATCCTTATCTTCCTTGCTGCCCCAAGCAGTAACGACAACAGCCATCAATTCGCTGGGCTCGGCTCTGCCGCTTATCTTAATGCAGTACTGATCTGCACGGTTGTAACGTCCAAGGGCCTGCTCGTAGGCAGCCTGAGCCTCTTCGTAATGCCGCTTATCCCGATCGACGTACCGCTTCTCATTTTGCTCACGCTCCCGGTAGACCTTGCGCCTGTATTCCCTTTGGTAGGCATCCTTGCGCAAGTCCTGTCCATGTTTCCGTCGCATCTCACGGCGTTCGTTGGACCTGCGTTGATACTCCCGTTGCGCGTTCTTCATAATGCGTCGTGTCTCGGCCACTGCAGGCCTGAATGGTGCGCTTCGCGAATGCTCCTCCTCGATGTTCAGAATTGCCATTCGCCACTTGACCTTCTGCCCCGTGAACCTGCTATCCCTCAACCAAGCTTGCCACTTCTCTGTTGCTGCGTCTATTTGGAGGTCGGTCAGACGATTCGGCCTGTCCAGTCCCAAGGACTTAAGCTTCCTGGAAAGAACTTGCCCCAAGTCTGCCGGACTCCCAACCTCATCGGACGGTAAGGTGCTAGGCAGCGGTTCGGCCCAGACTCGCGCATATCGCATTGAAACCCCACAAAGGGCGACAACAAAAAAGCACACAAGAAGGGGTAGTGTAAACTCCGCTTTCTTCATTCCCGTTCTCCTTCGTTCAGAAACAAGGAGCCGTGTCATTCTCCGCCCGAGAGGCAGTCGCCAGACAGCAAGATGCTAGTGACGAGGCCGGAGCTTATCAAGGATATCGGGACCGTGGGCTTTCCTAACAAGCCGGACCTCAAGCTTATCTCGCAGGCTGCAGTTCGAGCGAGTGCCCCTAGCGAAATCAAAGCCCGGAGCAGCCTCTTTGCTAGTTCCTTCCCCGTCTGACCAGAAGATGCCCTTTCCCCCCCATACAAACGGGAGCACTCTCCTATCACGTTGATCGGGCGGCAGATGCTTGGTCATCATTCCCAAGTTGGAGTACAGGTCCGATAGCTCCGTTACGCTTGGTAGCCGCCAGTCGTTGTGTCCCCCTGTTCTTGACGTCTTGGCCAGTCTGCTCGCTTCAAACCATTTAACTCCCTCGCCTGTTGTCAGGGAGCGCCTCGTCCACATTAGACCACAGGAGCCATCCGTAATTGTGCCATTCCCGTTGTCAGCAAAAGGCGACATATCAGGTACGGCTTTCCGCGATGATTTCTCAAGGCGTAGCAACTGTTCTCTGAGCTCGGCTACTTCCAGTTTCAGTTCGAGAACCGTTTTCTCAAGCTCGGAGACTCTGGCCGTCAGCGCATCGTTCTCTGACTTCAGGCGTGCCAACGTCGCGTCCGCGCCGTCAGACGGCACCAACACGAGCAATACGCATGCCAGACACACGATGATAAACTGTGAAGTGTTCATGTTGACAGCTCCTGTGCGCTGACGGTCGGTTCGGAGTGGTCGACCTCGGATGGGTCAATCTAATCGCGAAACGAAGCCACCGTCCCCATGAGGCCAAACCGTTCACCCGCCTTACCGTGCAAGATGAAGTCTACCAGCCTCGCCATCGGGCATCCAGACAGGATTGGATAGCTCATGGGATGGGGAGGAGACGGGGGTAATCTAGGTTGAACACTATCAAGAGATGTGGCCTTGCGCATGGTCACTTGAGTGGTATGATCCCTTCCTGTCGGTTTGGGACTCCTCGAGCCGAACAATCGGACGCATTGCTCGGCCGAGTCTGATGGAGCGCACAATGGATCTTGAGCAAAGAACGGTCGGCCGCGTGCCTAATTCGATCGGAGATAGAGCGGCGGACAATGCTCGTATGCCGAAAGCGAACCAGCCGACAGAAAGCTGTAACGTGGACTCCACATAAGGTACTCGTTTGGGCAAGACGTACACTTGAGATCCAACGACGACGGAGTTTTCGGTAGGCACAGGCCGTAAGTCTCGGACCTCCGGCAGCTATCGCTCGAGGTGAGATTCCTTCAGTTTTGTCCGAGGGGCGAGTTACGTAACTGTAACTCTAGCACTGACCATTGCAGTCGACTTATAATCGTTGTCAACTGGCATATTCTTCTTAGGACTAAGGTATCTATGGACGAAGCGGCCAGCAGTTGGCTTGAATACAGCAGTGGTGATGAAACTGTTCACAAGTGGTGGGTCTGCCCCAAGTGTGGGGAGGATGCACTGTTTATCTTTAATGGCGGTCCACCCTGGCCCCCTTTAGACCTGACATGCCCCCACTGCCACAACGAATCGCCTATGCCTTGGGCTGCTCCACCCATGATCCGCTGGACGTGCCAGGAGTGTGGAACAATCCAGTCGACCTCGAAGAAGGCTTGGAACCAAATCGCGTATTACGAAAAGAAGTGGTCATACCCCTATGGGAGCCGCGACGCTATTCCAAGCTGCCTCGGCTGCGGAGCTATCCCAAAGTCGCGAGGAAGCAGCGGTGGCGTCGGATTGGCGATCTTGGGTGGCATATTCAGTATCCTCGCTCATAGCTTCGCTGACAGCCCGGCTGAGAAAGCTCGGAAGGCCAAGGCAACAATGTCGGCGATCCAAGCTGGCACCGATGAGTTTGATCGGTTTCTGCATCGGATACCGGCGATTCTGGCAGAACGCCAACGCTTGGCTGCTGAGCAGCAACGACAAGCTGAGGAGGAAGCCAGGAAGCGGCAGAAGCAGTGGGAAACTAGGCAGCGGCAGATGCGGAGTCTTTCGGGACTGCGCAGTATGTCCCCCTTGACTTTTGAACTTGCAGTTGGATCGCTTCTGAAAGCACAGGGCTGGGAAGTCTATGGGACCCCTGCTACCGGTGATAGTGGAATTGACTTCATCGCCACCAAGGCAGATGCCCGGATAGCAGTGCAATGCAAGAGATACAAGAAACCCGTAGGGGAGAGAGTTGTCCGCGAGTTCTACGGGGCTTTCGCTGGCGTTCACAATCAGGGCATCCTGTTTACGACTTCATCGTTCACACCCGCTAGCTTGGAGTGGGCAAAGCAACGTGAAGGGATGCAACTTATAGATGGAGAGAAGCTTGCCGCGCTTATGGTCGACATATCGCCTGAGCTCATTCGCAGATTCCCGGACTATCACGAGTGATCTGCCGGGCCTGAGAGTAGGAATTGTCGCAGGGCCCTCGAACACTTATATACATCGGCTCGGCTTATTCCGAACGCTCGTGTATTAGCTGAGTTTGACGGCGACGGTCGCCGCGCGGGTCATGTCGCGTTCGGCGTAGATTTGCGTCACATCGGCCTTGGTGTGGCCGAGCAGGACCTGCGCGGCCTCCAGGCCGAACTCGCGGCGAACGTTCGTTGCGTAGTTGTGGCGAAGCTGGTGCGGGTGCCAGTGGTGGGTTCGCCGCCACTCCTTGCGCTCGGCCTTCAGCTCCTTGGTCACGTGCTCAGCCTCCGGTTGTCATCAACAGCAGTCCATTGAAATGATGCTTCGCAGGCCGTAGGATGTTCCCATTGTGGCACGGTCTGCTGCCACTTCGTCACTTCTCAAGACAGGTGAATCATGAAAAAAGTATCGCTGATCTGGCTTGTACTTGGAGTGCTGTTTGCAGGTATCGCCGCAGTTGCAGTCCTTCAGCTCAAGAGCAATCGCAGCTTCAAAGGGATTTCAGGCAGCAATTCGCCTGCTGACCCTCTCGCCTTCATACAGAGCTTCTTCGAGGATGCCGCGCAATGCCGGAGCAACTCAGTGCACGACAAGTTGTCACGGCTTGTGGAGAATAAAGCCGAAGTAGTCCAATTCCTCTGCGATCACGATCCTGGTGTGTGGCCTTTGATGCCTTTGAGGATGGATGGCCCACCGGAACAACGATCTGACGGTGTCATCCGTGTTCGGCTTGTCGTTCAAGAGAACGAAGAGGATGAACCTCACGTTCTTCCAGTCTCCCTCACGGTCGAGCGGGGTGGCCTTAGGCTCTACCAGATCGGCGGGATGAGTCCGTACTCTTTCATAGCCAGCCCACGGACGAGACCGTCGAAGTACATTCAGGTAGTCACTGTCAATCGCCAGCGTGGTCCCTCAACGACGGGAATGAACGGTCTGTACAGGGAGTTGCAGCATATACAGGCGCGCATGGGCGGCAACTACCCCACTGGTGAGGAACTTCGAAAATACAGTGCGATTGCCAACAAGCTCTTCACTACTGACAAAGGCAAGAAGCCCATGTGTATCTACATCGAGGGTCAGTCGGCCAACAGCCCACCGGCAAACATCTTGGCTTATGAGGCCGACATCCCTGAAGGCGATACAGGCCTGGCGCTGTTGTGCAGCGGGCAGGTCGTTCGCTACACCGCTGGGGATATGATCCACGCTGTTAATAGGACGAAAGCTAATCTTGCTAGACGATGACACTGACACAGTAGTCACAACGGCTCCTTCCGCCAAGGACCGATCCACTTAGACCTGTGACTCCGCCTGAAAGCCGGCATGGGGCACGTTCAACACTCACCTTTGGCCACACTGTATCAATGGCCAATTACCCACTCGGGTCCAGTAATTGGTTGCAGGTCTTGACAGCGAACAGCGAAACCCAGCCAGCCCTCCTCCTAACTTGCACTGTTTGCTGCTCACCCAACTGTGGATAAGCAGAGCGCGGGTCTGCGATTGCTGAGACGTATGCGGCAACTTCTGACCTGAGCACGCGACACGGTCTCCTGACCCATCAGCCGATCTTTGCGGCCACGTTAGCCGCGCGGTTCATGTCTCGCTCGGCGTAGATTTGCGTCACATCGGCCTTGGTGTGGCCGAGCAACACCTGTGCGGCTTCCAGGCCGAACTGCCCGCGGACATCTGTGGCGTAGTTGTGGCGAAGCTGGTGAGGATGCCAGCGGTGGGCCTTGCGCCAGGCTGCGAGATTGGCCTCCTGTGCTTCGCTGTTGGCGGTCCTGAACGTCACTTGCCGCATTCTTTGTATGGGCTGCCATGTTAGCCACACGGGCAGACTTGCCCTGGATGCGAATCGCAGCAGACTCGGAAGACCAAGGTTAAATGCCCCCGGAATCAGCGGCACGCTGTCCTGCCGCGGCCACTTACCGGCCCCGGAGGTCCTCACCAAGCCTCACGGGAGCATTGTGCACATATTGACAAAGATTCCCGGCCGTGATTTACTGGTTTGTGAAATGAATGTAACTCGCTTCAAGACAAAAGGCTACGGCTCCGATTCGCTCCCGGTGCTACACCGCACGACCCGCGTGCCGGGTTCGCTGTGGGCGGCCGCCAAGGGCAGGGCAGCCAGCGAGGGCAAGCCCCTGCGCCATCTCATCGACCAAGCCCTGGACGCCGAGTTGACCCAGCTGGTCGAGACGTTGCGGCAAAGCGGACTGCGGGGTGAGCTGACGCCAGACAAGCTGGTCCGCATCCCGCTGGACGACAACGTGATCGGGCGGCTGAACCTGGCCGGGCGCCGGACGGGCCTGCCGGCGGTCGTGCTGCTGCGGGCCTGTTTGGCCAAGCACCTGAAACCCGAGTGCGACAGCTAGCCAAACGCGACAGGGCAACCGGGAGGCAGGCCAATAGGCGCCGAAGGTATTCTCCTTGGCCTGCGGTCCTCTCGAGGGCCAGAGATACCGTTAAGCGGCTCCGAGGCCAAGGAAGATACCTTCCCGGGCCTCGAAGATACCCTCGCAGAGACGAGCTAAACCCGCCGGACGGACATGGAACCGCACCGGGGTTTGCTGGTTACACGTGGGGGTCTGTCGGGCTGGGGAGACGAGACGAGTTTACGGTCGAACGCAAACGGAGCCGGCCGGGCGCGTGCTCACAACACCCCTGTGAACTGTGGGGAATAAACGCAGTGGCGGGAGTCGGCGGGTCCAGTCCCCCCGGGACGCCACGGGCCAACGCCCCGGGAAGATGGTCCAACAGAACAATCAACCGGACTACGAATCCCGGCGGATCGGGATTCACGCGGCGGATGAACACCGCCTTTGCCCCGGCCGTACGGGGGAGTGTACCGTCGATGAGGACGGTCCAATAAGACAATCAAAGTGAATAGCGGGCCGGTTTCGAACCCGTCTCATCCGGCAGGCCAGGCAAAGGTCAGACACCAAAGACGGGTGAAAAGGCCCTGGCGGGACGAACCCGCCTCCGGATTTCGTTGGATTGACCGGACACCAGACTCAGGTGCTGGGGCGGGGCTGCGGAGGTCTTTACCCTGCGATATACGCAAACCCGGGCAACTCCCACGGGCGAGACCCGGTCCCCCACATAGCAGGGGTTTCTAACCTCATGAACCGCTATTCATCTCCCCCCGGGATATAAACGGGGAAACCTTCGACTCAACCAGAGTTTTGGTCGGGTTGGGGGCAAAAGCCCGTGGTGTAGCCCTGCGCGCGAGAAGCTTGAACAAGGGGCCAGGGGGGGAAGCTAGACAAATGCCGTCATGGCCGTCATCACCGTCATGAACGCAAATGCGCCGTTGGATCACCCTGAATGGAATTACAAAGTCGGGGACGTGGGGTATTCCGAAACGCCTATCGGGGAACGTACCTGAATTGCGGGTTTGCCCGGCGGCTCCGGGAGTGTAAGTCTTTGTCCGAACGGGAGATATCTCGGAATACAACCCCATACGTATATCTCACCAGGAAATCCCCGACACGCCCAGCCATCCCTGAGGCTGTGTATGCATGGGTGCTAGGTCCAGGGTGCTGAGCCAAGGTGGGCACGAAAACCCACACGATCTCGTTGCCTAGCGCCGCTTCACCATCTGCAACGCCTGCGAGCATTCCCGCGACGACGCCTTCGCCTGCCCCTCCACCCCGTCTGCTGCTTCGGCCGTCTCCGCTCCAACCCCACCAACCGATGCCCAGCTGGCGAATGGTAACAGCTGACATTGCCCACACCACACCAAGGACGGGTCTGACCACGATGCAGCGGCTATCCGACCGACGAGAGAGCCCGAGCTAGATGGTTAGGTGTCCTCTTTGGCGGACTACATGTGACCTGCGCATTTCGTACAAAGCTTGGCCTGGCTCTTTCCATCTCGATCTCCACTAGTGTGCCGTGCTATCTCTCCAAAACGGCCAGGCCCCATCCGTCGGTTGCAGCTCGCTACGCGATGGCTGCTTGCCGTGTTAGCACCTCGAAATCATGCTGGCTCACCTTGCGGGTCGCCTGGACGAACCACGCCCACGCTTTACTGGGATCCCTATCACGGAAAACCTCCAGCTTCGCCCTAAGGGGCGCGTCAATGACTACGGGGTTATCCAGGTAGAGCGTAGGGCCCTCCAACTCGAAGACCCACTGATACTTCTCGGGGTTCTTCACCTCCGGATGGCGCCGCTGCTCAGGCCTAGTGCATACCTTCGCATGTGCGATAACCCCCTTGGTCGTAGCATAGAAGCATAGCCAGTCCCCGGGCTTCAGGTACCTGCGCCCTGGCGTTCGAGTGCCGTAGGCGTAGACCTTCTCCTGGCCGACGAGGGTCTCGATCACTTCCTCCGCCGTCTGGTCTTCGTCCGATTTGACAGGCGTCATCCAGCAGGCTGGTTCCGTCTCGCCGACCGGTTCTTCAACGGGCTGTTCCTCACCAGCCTCCTCACCTTCTGGCGGCTCTTGAGCAACAAGGCGTGACATGAGATCGACAAGGGGATCGATGGTTGGGCCCGACGGCCGCAGCACGGCGAGAACGTCTTGATGACTGACATCGTACCCGTTCATCAGCTCGGCCAGGGAGAGTAAGGACTCCACGGAGATAACGCGAAGCCGATCGGTTCTCCTTTCGGCTATGATAGCATTCTCCAGTTGACGCACTTCGGGGTCCGGCCGGCCGACGACATAAAGGCCAAGAACCGTGTCCCAGTTCGGGATCTTCTTCTTGGAAATCAGTGAGTCGACGTACCCGACGAGCGTCGCAGCCTTGATCGCATAGGCCTCGGTGGTTTTCACCTCTGCAACTACATGGAATCCTGTAGGAGACCGCCAATGTCCGTCGAAGCCGATCTCTCCGTGGACACCGTGGTAACGCCCAAAGGTTACCTCGAACTCCAACAGCTGCCCGAGGTAGTTGACTAGGTCCTGGAGGGCGCGGTTGTACTGGTCACCCGACTTCCGGAGGCAGTCCTCGATGTAGTCCCGGACCTGTCCGACGTCCTTCACGTTCTCCCGCAGGAAGTGCCTGAACCGCTCCCGGGGCGTGTCGCCTCCAGGGGTGTCGTCGAGCTTGCCTACAAGGCCTATGATTTGGTCAAGTGTTACGCTCATCGCTCTGCCCTAAGAAGAAGAGTTCGCTTGCAGAGATTTGTCGTTCGCCGCCTGCAGATCATCGCGATCCGGCCATGATAGTATCCCGTCAGGCACTCCGTGTCCAGCAAGAGAATCCGGTGGGAAGCCCCGGCTTGCCCGGCCGGCCCCAGGGCTGATATACTGCCTAACCTGGGAACCCACGCACGTGCGAACACAGGCTGTCGGCTAATGTTCTCAGGGGCGTTACGATGGGCAAGGATAAATCGGGATCTACGGGCAAAATTGCCGACCCTTTGACGGTAGTTTCTGTGGCGATCGCAATCGTGTCGCTGTTGATGACGGCAGTCGAAAAGTGGGTGGTGTTCCCGACTTGGCTGCGGTATCTCCTCGTCGTCGTACTGCTTCTCCTGAGTGTAGGTCTTCTAGTGATCCTCTTCCGAGCGGCCCTGTCTGAGAGATTACGAAAGGTGGTTCAGGATTATCAAGCCAGGCAGGCCATCGTAGGCCAATCGCCGACCATGGAGGAGCTTATCAGGGATTTGGAGAAGGTAGTCGCTGGCGGCCATGTGTACTCCCTTGCCGCAATCGTGCAGGACCTCGGGCGCAACTGGGACCGATTTGAGGAGATGCAGGCCATCGATGCTCTCCTCGGTATCGTGCGCAAGTGGGTCACGCACCTGCCTGGACAGTGGGAACTGGCCAGACGGCAGCTCGGCGTGAAGGCGGCACAGCACCTGTTGGTGGAGCTGCGGTTCCTGATCCAGGAAGTCGGGTGCCTGGCCAAGCAATGCGCGGTGCATATGCCCCAATCCGGTGGGGAACCAGACGAATTGCACGGCGAGCCCGCTTCCTACGCCGAGGTGACGCACAAGTGGAAGCAGTTCTGTGCAGCATACGATCGCCTCGTTGATGATTACCGCAGCGTCAACAAGCGATGTGCGAGGCACGTGCCAGGCTTAGCAGTGTTCGATTTCGACAAACTCTAAGTCGCACCCGGCGCCAGATTGATCATCACCTTCGGCCCCGGCCAGCAATACTCTGAGTTCGGTAGCGCTACCTGGATCCGTGAGACGCTCTCCTGCGTGGCCCTACTCGACGACAGCCGTAGCAGGTCCACCCACAAGACTGCCGACAAGCACGATGACGGTGCTCCAGATGATTTCTTCGATCTCCGTCATCCTCCTCTGGTCTCCCAAGTTTCGATGAGAAAGCTGGCCATGGTACCAGCGAGGTTGACGGCCAAGCCGGCGTGGCGAGCGGCAGGCTTGACGGCCTTCTTGCGCTTTCCATGGGCGTCGCTGAGGCGGTTCCGCAGAGCGCCCAGGTTATCGACCACCGTCTGGCAGCCACCGAGAATCCGTTTGAAGACCTGTTCGTCGTACTTGCTGGGTGCGAGGTCCAGCGTATCTGCGACCTTTGCGTATAGCTGTGGCAGCGTCGCGGAATCCTTATAGGTCACGTCCTCTTCATCGAGGATGTGTTTGCACGTGGTTTCCAGCAACGCCCTCGCGGCCGTGATAGCCCCCTCTGGGTCATCGAGCCTTCGATCCAACGCCTTTTCCCAGGCCGCCTGCACGTGCGGCGAGTCCACGCTGGCAAGCGCCTCCCCGGTCGCCGAATCAGACGGCACAGCCTCCGATTGCTCAAGAAAGCTCAATGCTGGTTCGAAAGCGTCTAGGATAAACTGCCGGCGCTCGGCATAGCGCGCAAACTTTGGCTGAATAAAGCCCCAGAACTCATCCAGCGATCGACAAGTACGAAGGAACCTAGGCAACTTGTCCCTAACAAGCCGTATTAGATACCGAGCGGGATCTTCCCTTCGCCCGGGCGCTGTCGCGGGGCGGCGGGGAGCCTGGACGACTTTCGCCCGGAGGCGACAATACTCTCGGTCATCCGGCACACCACCTGTTGCCCGACTCACGAGCATGTTCTTGATGGACTCGATGTCGACAATAACTTGGTCTGCGGGACGATCTGTCATGATTCTCTCGTGAAGCTCTCTTCCACAGCCGGGGGCAGTAGCGTGTCGACCTGAGTCGACCCCCTGGGCTAAGACGCCACTAAAATGCCTTAGGCCGCAAATCCCCCGGTGACCACAGTGCTCACCTTTAGCGTACTGCGCGTGCCCCCAGTACTCAAGAGAATCTGCCGGCCCCCGATCGCCTCTGGACACCGACACACGCGTTTCTGAGGCAGGGATCTGGTTCCAGCCCCATGGCCCGGGATCGAGGGCGGTAAGATCGCCAGCCGCAAATGCACCTACCGACACGATTTCGCCCTTAACCGTGCTTGCCACAGCGGGGACAACGTCTGTTCCACCTAATCGATTCAACGGGACGCCCAGCCCCAACCGCTGGATTCCCTGCTACCTTTACCGTAACCAGTTCACAAACAATCGCATGGAAAGGCTCCCACAAATTTGCTCACCAGTTTGGTCACAACGTCGCGCTTCCCGACTCTCATCCCGTCGATTCGTGGCTGGCGGCCCAACAAATGCGCCGGCGATCACCGACAAGAGCTAGACTTGCTATCACGCCGAATTTCAGGCATAATTCCGGACGTTCGCGATGTATTTACAGGTCGAAGTGGCATTCTCCGATTCGACGGGGACACGTAGCAGAATCGCTGCTGCACAAGGATTCGTGTGGTCGCAGGTGAAGAATGGCGCGTCAGCAGTTGAAGCTCCCGCTGGGGCCAATTCACAACAGCAACCTGTTCTCCAACCATTGGCTGGAGCAGCGGCTGCCCGTTGAACGGGAATGGGAGGAGCTACGAGAAGAAGCCGAAGCCGTCCTGGATCGACTTGGCAAGCTCTGGAAGCAGCAACGCAGTCGCGTGGAGCAGTACGCCGAGCCGGGTTTGGAGCAAGCCTTCATTCAGCGGATCCTGACCGAACTGGGCTGGAAGTTCATCTGCCAGCCTTACCTGCGTCGCCGAAAACCCGACTATGCCCTCTTCCTAAGAGAGGACAGCTTGGACGCAGCCCTGGCAGCTGGCCGGACGGAACAGACGTTCTGGAATCATCCGACAGTCGTTGCCGACGCTAAGGCCTGGAGCGTCAACCTGGACCGTCCGACCAGGATCGACAACGAGCGCGAGTACCCTCCGGACCGGAGCAAATCGAATGGTACATCCGCCAGAGCGGCCTCAGCTACGGTATTCTGACCAACGGCAGACAGTGGCGACTATACCCGCGCGACCTTTCATCCCACCAGCAGCGTTTTGAAACGTACCTGGAATGCAATCTGGCCATGATCCTGGAGACTTGGGACAGGCCCTCAGGTTCCACCGAGCAGCATGCCATGCTAGTCAACGACTTCCTCCGCTTCTATCTGTTCTTCAGCCCTGTGGCCTTCCGCATCGTCGAAAGCCGAAAGCCACTCATCCAGCGCGCGGCCGAAGGCAGCAACGAGTACCGCCTTGGGATTGGCGAAGGATTGAAAGAGCGCGTTTTCGAGGCTCTGCGAATCTGCATTGAGGGCTTCTTGGCGCACAAGGCCAACGGACTCGACATGGAAGCGGACCTGCCCCTTGTTAAGGAACAGAGCCTCATCCTCTTATATCGACTGCTGTTCGTTATGTATGGCGAGGATAGGGGCTTGCTTCCGTACCATACGAACCGCACCTACCTGAACAATCGCTCGCTGAGCCGTCTTCGCGACAACATCGCCGGACGGGTCGACCAGTTGGGGTTCGGGACCGGGCAAGATTTCGACCACCATGGCACCGACTTCTGGGAAGACCTCGCTTCGCTTTTCGATCTCATCAACACCGGTGGCAGGCGATATGGCGTTCCCGCCTACAACGGGGGCCTCTTCGATCCGGACGAGAATACCTTCCTGAGCGAGAAGGTGCTGCCGGATCAACACTTGGCCTGCGTGATCGATCAGTTGGGCCGCGCGCCAGACTCGGAGCACCCAGATGCAGGTCTGTTTCGCGTGGACTACCGCGACCTCAGCATTCAACACCTTGGCCACGTCTACGAAGGCCTGCTGGAGCTCCAGCCGCACTGCGCCGCAGAACCGATGGTTGTCATCCGCAAGGCCAGGCGCCAGAAGACCGAAGAGCGGGTTATCCCGCGCTCACAGCCTGTGCCGAGTGGTTTTGAGGAGACCGAGACGAAGTACGAGCCCGATGAGGTGTATCTCGTTACCGACAAGGGTGAACGTCGGGCCACGGGAAGCTATTACACACCCAATCACATCGTTGACTACATTGTCGACAAGACACTTGGCCCGCTGTGTCGCCAGATCAACGACAGCCTGGCCGCTGAGATCAAAGCAACGCAACAGGAAGGTAAGCGTCGTCGTGGCCGCAATCGCCAGCTTCTGCAAGAGCAGCTCGCCGGACTCCAGTCCGACTTCGATGACCGCATCCTCCGACTAAAGATTCTGGACCCAGCCATGGGGTCAGGACACTTCCTCCTGCGAGCTTGCCAGTACCTAGCAGAAGAGATCGCCACGAATCCAAATACCGGTGATCCACATGCCGATCGCCTTGGGGGGGACGAGTCGATACTTACGTTCTGGAAACGCCGCATTGTTGAACATTGCCTCTACGGCGTGGATATGAACCCCTTGGCCGTGGAATTAGCGAAAGTGGCGCTGTGGCTGGAGACGGCCTCGCGAAGCGAGCCGCTGACATTCCTGGATCACCATTTGCGTTACGGCAACAGCCTTGTTGGCGGCTGGGTTGGCGATCTGGGGGCACTGCCGGGCGGGCCCTCCGTGCCGCTGTTTGAGCAGTTGGTCTCCTCCCGATTGCCTATCTTGTTGGAAGGCCTGAAACAGATAAGCGACACGCCTTCCGAGACGGCCAATCAAGTCAAGCAGAAAGCCAGGCTCTATCGTCAAGTGGTTGACAAGGTGCGCCGACCACTACTGACTGTGGCTGACCTCTGGTGTGCGACGTTCTACCTGAATGATGCCGAGCGGCCCAATCCTCAGCAGTACGACGAGGCACTGGGTACACTGGGATCTCCCGCTAAGCACCGCAGGCTGACTAAGCAGGCTTGGTTCGCCAAGGCGATACAGACCGCTCGGCGCTTAGATGTGGCGTGCTTCCATTGGGAGCTTGAGTTCCCAGAGGTCTTCTTCGACCTATCGGGACGCGTGGAAGAAGCTGGCTTCGATGCGGTCATCGGCAATCCTCCATATGACGTGCTAAGCGAAAAGGAAACCGGACATGATCTGAAGGCCTTCAAGAAGTTTCTTAAAGCCCAGGCAATCTACGATCCAAGCTTCCGGGGAAAGAACAACCTCTACAAGCTCTTCGTATGCCTAGCCCATTCGCTGCTGGGAGATGGCGGACGAATGGGCTTGATTACCCCCATGGCCATTCTGGGCGACGATCAGGCTGCCAATATCCGCCGGAACATCCTTGAGGTCGGTGCGTTCACGTCTATCGACGCCTTTCCGCAAAAAGATGATCCAAGACGCCGCGTCTTTCCAGAGGCGAAGCTTTCTACGGCCGTCTTCTCGCTCATAAAGACCGAAGATAAGAATCTGAGAGTTCAGGCTTTCGTCTCTCATGTGCATCCGGCCCAATACATTGAACCCGACTCGCCCGGCCTCAAACTCACGACCGCCGATATCCCGCTCTACGACCCGGTCAACCTCACAATCGTTAGCTGCTCACAGGAAGACTGGAACTTAGCCGTGCGGATTACCGGTAGCGGGTGCATGGCGCGGCTAGGCAAATCTATTGAGTTTTTTCAGGGCGAGATCAACGAGACAAACGAGAAAAGGAAAGGCACTATTGAGGCCAATCCTGCTGTCGGCCCCAAGGTACTTAGGGCGTCAGGGGTGTGCCTATATGCTCTCAGGGGACCCTCGCAAAACACCACGGGCGATTTCTTCGTCGATGTAAGCACATTCCTCTCCGGCAAGTCACCGTCTTCGAAAGCCTTTTACTACCGTGAACCGCGAATCGGCATCCAAGGAAATGCGCCTCAGAATAACTTCCGGCGACTGATCGCAGCACCAATCGAAGCTGGCAGTTTTTGTTTCTATACAATCAATTTTGCGCCGGAATCAACGACAGCACTTCCTTTGGAGGTGGTATTGGCTCTAATCAACTCGAATCTTCTTGAGTGGTACTTCCGGCTCGGAAGCTCGAATGCTCACGCAAACCAATACAACCTGAAGAACCTCCCTTGTCCGACGTTCGCCGATCAGGAAACGGACAGCGACAAGCAGATGCGGGATGCTGCCCTGGCGGCAATCCGGGCGGGTGACATGGACAAGGCCTTCGAGGTCATGAAACCTGATCTGGCGCAGCCGCCATTTAGCCTGGCCGTGCGGGACACGATTGTTGCCCTTGTCCGACGAATCATACAGGCGGAACACGCACGCGGCGAGATTTCCCGTGCCGAACGTTCTGCGCTATGCACCAATGCCCAGCCGTATCAGGACCTAATCGACCGGCTGCTGTACGCAATGGCGGGCCTGACCGATGCTGAGGCCCAAGGTCTGGAGGAGCGACTTGCGAACATGCTCTAGTTGGATACAGTGAACTGCGCCCCGTCATGTGCTAGGGGCAGAAGGGAGTTTTCTGGATGCCACTTTTCAAGATTGGTCCCGGCAGGAAGATGGGAGTTGTCGAGCAACGAAGCTTTCAGACCGAGAAAGAACTTCAGGGCCTTATCGAGTCTAATCTCCAGGAGATATTCAACTGTCGCTTTGTGGCCACGGAGTTCTCTACCGGCGCCCAACATGCCGGACGGATAGACACACTGGCACTGTCCGAAGACAACAATCCCGTCCTCATTGAATACAAGAAGGTCGAAGCCTCCGATTTGGTAAATCAGAGCTTGTTCTACCTTTCGTGGCTTAGTGACCACCGCGGGGACTTTGAAATTGCCGCACAGAAGGCACTGGGCGGCAGCATCACCGTGGACTGGTCTGATATTCGTGTGATCTGTATCGCGCCCGACTACAAGAAATACGACCTGCATGCAGTCGAAATGATGGGGGCAAACATCGAGCTCTGGCGCTACCGGCTTTTCGTTGACGGCTCATTGTCTCTGGAAGAGATCTTCCGAAGAAGCTACTCGACAACTAGGGTGGAAGCCACGGCCGGCAAGAACCTCGTAATGGTCGCCGCGGGGAAGAAGGCAGCTATCACGCGCGCCACTGCCACGTATACCGTTGAAGAGCATTTCAAGGGCAAGCCCCAGAAGATGAGGGACATAGCGATTGCTGTCCAAGAGTACGTCATGGGCTTGGACGCTGCTATGGAGGAGAGCCCGAAGAAGTTCTACATCGCCTACAAGACATCCCAAAACATCGTATGCATGGAGATTAGGAAGTCCAAGATTCTCCTGTATGTGAAATTGAACCCCAAGGAGTTCTCGGACCTGTCCCCAATTGGCCGAGACGTATCTGAGATCGGTCATTCCGGCACAGGAGATCTAGAGCTGACGCTGAGAAAGATGGAAGACCTACAAACCGCCTGGACGTTTATCTCAATGGCATACAACAAGGTCGGGGGATAAGCGGAATGACGCGGCCGACCTTCGCATTGCGGGAAAAGCCACTGGCTGATATCTGCGGGTTCCTGTCGATCACGGAGCTGAGAGAAAAGATCGACGCCGCAGACAAGCTCGGGCTTACATCCTCGCTAAAGCCTGACTTCCTAGAACAGATGGCGGAGTATTTCGTGGATGTGGAATGACCGTTTCCGGTCGCGCTTAGATGGGAGTTCGAAGAGGCTACTCATGATGCGATCCCGACAGCGCACAGGGGGTCGTGTCCGACAGGCAGTGGACAAAGTGCCTCGTGACGGAGTGTCTATTCTGTGGGCGGGACCGTCGAAGCGATTGTGAGGACGGTTCAAGTCAGCGGCGTGGAAGCTATGTCGAGACCAGGTGGACCAAGTACGGCGGCGGGAGTCTCCTTTCAGGCCCTCTGTATTGCGCAAGCCATTGTGGATGTGTATCAGGGCCGGGCGGAATTCGTTCGTCCGGAGGCCCCACCGCGCGCCGACTTCGGCGAGACGGAGCTAACGCTTGTTCATGTCGATGACTATGTCGTCCAACGAGGTGGGACTCGCACCTATTACCAGGCAAAGTCCAATGCCCCTGGCGGGGATTCGTGGACGGTGGGCAAGCTTCTTCGGGAGGAGGTGCTTCAGAAGTTCCTAAAGCAAACGCAAGCCAATCCCAATGGCAAGTGCTGCCTAGTCACTCCCAGTTCTTGCGATCTTCTGAGATCCGTGGCCAAACAGGCAAAATACGCAAAGGGCCTCGAAGAGTATCTGGCCAATCTGAACAAAGAGAACGCAGGTCTATTCAAAGAGGTATGTACCAAGCTGTCTCTGGATGAAGTAGCCGGATACGAGTTTCTGAGCTGCTGTGAGCTCGAAACACGAGCTCCGGCACCGCTTAGGCAGGATCTCGAGGGAATCGCTACGGTCCTATTCGCCGACGCGACGGGTGCTGTCGCCTGCCTTGTCGACATGGCTCTTCGTTCGATGGTGGAGGGCCAGCACTTGGATAAGACCACTGTCCTGGCGTATTTCGAGGGTTGTGCTGTTTTCGCCAAGCCAAGAGCCTCAGAAGCGGAGCTTCTCAAGGCTGTCAAGGAAGCATCTTCTCGTCTGCGTACGGTAGGCAAGGAAATCGCCGGAGTTCATATCCTTCAGCCAAGTGTCTCTCAAGCGTTCGATTGGATTGTCGGGGGCAACTTCGACGGGACCTGCGTTGCTACCTTCCTGGAACAGGGCGGCAGCGGAAAGACTGTGGCCATGTCGGTACTCTTGAACCGTCTTGAGCGGTCCGGACACGTGGTCCTCGGGATCAAAGTCGATGGATTGGATTTCTCAACACGCAAGGAACTCGCAGGAGCCATCGGCCTGCCTTCGCCAGTTTCCTCGATTGTGCAGAGCCTCAGGGCGGCAGGGCACCGCGTCGCCGTCCTGATAGACCAGGTAGATGCCCTGTCTTCAGCAATGTCCCGGCATTCGTCAGCGATCACAGTGATCTTGGACCTTGTTGCCCGCCTGGCAAATCTGAAGGACGTTCCAATCATCCTGGCATGTAGGTCATTTGACTGGAAATACGATTATCGCCTGAAGGGCTTGCGCGACAAGAATACGAAGGACTTCAGTCTGCCGGAGCTGTCGGATGAACAACTGGGCGACCTACTGTCCGTCTTACACTTGAACACGGATGATCTACATCCCTTGACGCTCAAGGTTGTCCGGTGCCCATTGCGTCTGTCGGCACTGGTGGAAATCACTCAGGCTCGCAGAGAAAAAGACCAGGCCTGGTCGCCCGCAGGAAGTCCCAGTTACACGCTTCAATCCCTGTACCATGAGTTGTGGGACTTGAAGATGGAGAAGGCCGAGCGAAAGGGCGTGGCATCGTCGGACTGTGAAGAGGCCGTTTCAAGGCTGGGCAAGCACATGCATGATTCTCAGCGACTTGCTTCTCCTGAGACGATTCTTTCGGACAAACGGTCCGTGAGAAGCTGGCTAACTAGCGAAAACATCCTTGCAAAGCACGGCAAGAGCCTGTCCTTTTTCCACCAGACCTTCTTCGATTTTATCTTCGCTCGCCAGTTCGCAAGTGACCAGATCTCTTTAGTCAAACATCTGCTGTCCACAGACCAGGGCCTATTCTATCGGCCTATGGTTCGCCAGATACTTGAGTACCTGAGGGACACAGACGAGCAACGATATCTTCGCGAGTTGAGTGGTGTCCTGAAGGTTTCGTGGATTCAAAACAAACTTCAGCGATTGGCAGCCGTACGGCTTGGACGCTTCAGTCGCCTTCTGAGGCGAGCTTCAGGCATCCGCAAGCACATCCGGTGGCTTGTTATCGGGTGGCTCGGACAGCAGACCGACCCTCGTCCAGAAGAATTAAATCTACTCGAGTCGTTTCTCGCCGACCCGAGTACGCGACGGCGTGTCTTGAGCCATTTCAGGAACAACCCCGCGTGGTTCGATCTGCTTGGTCTTGAAAGACTCAAGCACTGGCTGCGATCTTTGCCGGATCGAGAGTTAGATACCGTCGTGCGGCATCTCGAGTCCGTCTTCAAAGATCGACAGGACGCTGTTGCATCGCTTCTGTCACCGTACGTCAATCACAGTGAGGACTGGAACAATTACATAGCATTCTGCTTGGGTTATCTGCGGGGCCAGTGGGCTGAAAGCTCGGCTGAGCTGCTGCTGGATCTGCTACGCGGCCCACTTACGAACCTTGACCAAAATCAAAATTCGATGCCCCTCTGGGGTAGAGCGCTGGAGTCCCTGGCAGAAGCTAGGCCCAAGAAGGCCTGCGACGCTGTCGCCGTAATCCTTGAACGGTACGAGTCAAAATGGGTCTCTAAGCAAGAAGAGAGTGAACCGCCCTACGATGCTCTGGAGGATATGAAGCCTGGAGAAATGCGGTTGCCTGAGGTCCATGACTTCACGGATACCCTCGAGATCTTGAGCCGAGAGGTACCAAGTAGATTCCTCCAAGTTGCTTTGTCTTGGACGCTCTCGACGATGGAGCTTTCCTGTCAAACGGACAACCCTCTCTCTTTCAAGCACAACTGGTGCTACTGGAGCTACAAGGAGGACCATCTTCACAAACCGACGGAGACGCTACTGGCAGCTATAGGAATGGCAGTCCGGGTGATCGCTAAGGCGAAGCCTTGCGAATTCAGGCAGTGGGCTGTGAAGACGCTAGCTGGGGAATTCGAGGCTATGCAGTATATCGTTGCGGAGGCATATGCTGAGGTACCTGCAGAATACGCACATGATGCCGCAGAATTCCTCTGTTCTGATAAGCGAAGGCTACGGCTCAGTACGCCAGCCCGTGGCAACTTGGCGGCTTCACTGATAACGACCTGCAGCCCTCACTGGAACGAGCAAGATCTGCGACTGGTGGAGACCCTGGTTCTTAAGATGCAGAGGCGAGGACTTTCCAAGACAGGCAGATACGAATGGAGTGGTCACCAAACGCTGTCTCTGCTTCTGGCCTTCGCCTATGACCAGCTCAGCGACGCCGCCAAGAATCTGCTTAGACAACTGCAACGAAAGTATCCGGATTTTGTACCCAGAGACAAGGTGAAGGTCAAGCTGAGGCGCGCTACGTCTCCTATTGAAGAAGATGCTTTCGCAAGGATGGCCGACAAAGGCTGGCTGCGAGCCATGAGGAAGTATGCTGTCAATTGTGACGAGCACGACAGGTACAGTATCGCGTGTGCATTAGAGAGCCGAGCAAAGGAAGAACCTAACCGATTCTACAAGCTCGTCTTGGAGAAGATGGACGATAGCTTCCATCCCGAGTATCCAGCTGCGGTTTTGGTCGGTCTCGCCCAAGCAGAGGTACCACTGGAACGTGTTGCCAAGGTGCTCAGCAAGTATCGGCTCGTGCTGGAGAACAGCGAGATTCAGACAGTGTGCCGCGCAATCGACAAGTACGCCGGCAAGAAAGTCCCGGGAGAATGGCTCGAGATGCTGGAGCAGTGGGCAACGCGGGCCGAAGATCCCCAGGGAACACCCACTAAGCCGCAGCCCGATTCATATCTAAATGATGGAGTCAATTCCGACCGCGGCCAGGCTGTGTGGACGCTGGCACATGTCTTGCTAGAGCAAACTCCAAGAGGACGCGAGGAGTACTTGAACTTCGCCGAAAAAGTCGTAGGCGATCCTTCTCTCTCCGTTAGAGCGGTGTGCATCCAATTCTTGCCATACGCTGTGCCTGCGGCCCCAGTCTGTGGCTTCGATCTGTTCAAGCGGCTGATCGGCGATGACAAGGTCCTTCTCCGCGAGCGGGGAGCGTACAACTGTATTCACGCCGGCCTGCATCGCCACGCAGAGACCGTGCTGTGGGCAATCCCGCATATGATGTTTGATCCGGGAAGCGAAAAGGCTCAGGAGAACGGCGCTAAGCTCGCTTGCCTTGCCGCGTTCAACTGTCCGTCGGCTAGCGCTCTGCGAGATGCATGCCTAGCAAGCAAGCATGCATCCCGGCGGAAAGGTGCAGCGGCCGTATACGCAACGAACTGCACCGATGCAGACGTTGGGAGAGAATGCCGCCAGAGGCTCGGGCCACTGATGAATGACAAGGACACCGAAGTGCGGGAAGAAGCAACGAAATTCCTCCGAAAGTTGACCGATCACGACCTTCGAGAGTTCTCTAAGTTCGTAATGCAGTGGACGAAATCCAAGTCGCTAATCGATGGGGCCGATTACGCAGCCAACACTCTTGAGAAGCACCCAACAGCGAATCCGGATCTTACGCTTGAAGTGGCGGCACGGATAATTGACGGCATCGGGGCGGAATTGACCAATATCCAGACGCGTCACGGCGGGATCACATATTACTTAACTCCTGCAATCCTGAACGTGTATCACCGGTCACTCGATGAAGACATCCGTAGCCGGGCAATGGACCTTTTCGAGAAGCTCGAAGAAATGGGCTGTCCAGAAGTGCGATCAGCCATGGACGCCGTTGATCGCATGTAGGGTTATCTCAGGCAAGTGTCGTTGGAACAAGCGGCAGGGGGTCGTTGTCGACTCTTACTTGTGCAAGCAACCGGGAAGGAGCGTCACGCAGGCGAACCTGCCCTTGCTTGTTCTTCCGGGCACTGTGAATCAGGTGACTGTGATCTGCCCGGCGGTCCAGGGGCTTCACGGACAATCCATTCTCCAAGCCAGTTGCTAGGGGCAACGTTAATAGAGAGAAGCCGTCTCCAGTTTCTCCCCAAGCGAAATCTTGGGCGTCCAGGCGTGCGGCGCGACGGGCAAGAATTGCTTCCCGTCGGCCGAAGTATACGTCGTCGGGGGTGACGTTGCCAATGGCTTGGCGATGGCGGCAGCTGTTGCAGAAGGTGATGAACCGGGCGATCTCCCGCTGCAGGTCCACCGGCATCTCACACATTTCCAGCAGGACGCGCTGCTTGCAGGCGCGGTCATACCGCTCGATCTTGCCGTTGGTCTGGGGATGATACGGGCTAGCCAGGATATGGTCCCTGCCGCCACTGCCCTGGCGGAGCGGAAGACCGTTCGATATCGTCGACTTGGCGGCAAGACGCACCAGCCCTCAGAATCGGACGAGGACGGTGTTCTCCGTAGGGACGAGACAAGGCCTGGCATTGACGGAGGGACCGGAGACCCCTACGATAGTTTCGACACGTCCTGTCGATTTGGCAGGGGGCAACGCATGATTGAGGTCTTGGCGAGGGGTAGCCTGTCCCGGAATGATGTTGTAGCTCGACGGGCATGAGGGGTGCCCTGCGAATGGGCAGGGAAGATGCTGTCTGGTATATGTGTGACGAAGGGAGCGAGAAGATGCCGACGGACGTATTCCTCAGCAGGCCGACCGCAATTGACAAGCGCTTTGAGACGCCATTCGGCGCCTTTGAATCATATCTCTCGCGAGCAGGATACAAGACTCATCGACTCGGTGCCGATCAATACACGATGGACTCCCCGCTGACGGGCGTCATGAAGGTGATGAAAGGATGCCAGGCGGCAATCATTCTGGGGTACCCCCAATACAAGGTCACAGCAGCCCTATCTAAGGCGGCCCGACCTCAGCAACAGATATCAGCGGTGTTCCCAACGCCATGGAATCAAATTGAGGCAACACTCGCCTTCAGGCAACGCATTCCTGTCCTCGTCATAGCTCATGAAGGTGTCTCGGGAGGCATATTTGACTACGGTGTGACAGGAGAGTATGTGCATACAACGAAGCTGAATCAAGAGGATTGGCACAAGGGAAGTGCCTTTCAGGGCATCTTTCGAGAATGGAAGAAGAGAATCAAATAGCGGACATCGACAGGAGAGACACGCTATGGCCAAGACACGAGTGTTCATCAGTTTTGACTATGACAACGATTCAGATCTCAAGACTCTTTTGGTTGGTCAAGCCAAGAACAGCGATTCCCCGTTCGAGATTGCCGACTTCTCGATAAAGGAGGCCATCTCAGAGGACTGGAAGAAGAAAGCACGAACAAGAATCAAAGGGTGCAATGTAGTGACGGTCATCTGCGGTCAGCATACGGACACCGCGTCTGGCGTGAGCGCCGAGGTAAAGATCGCGCAGGAAGAGGGGGTCGACTACTTCTTGTTGTGGGGCCGGAGTGATAAGACATGCAAGAAGCCAAAGGCTGCGAAGTCATCCGACAAAATCTACAAGTGGACGTGGGATAACCTCAAAGTTCTTGTCGGAGGGACGCGATAGTGAGAAGAGCTCTGGTCATCGGCCTCGACGACTACCCCTCGTGCGAACTCCATGGATGTGTCACCGACGCGCATAGGCTGGGCGAGGTCCTAGCTCGTCATAGCGACGGCGGGGCCAACTTCCAGGTCGAGACAGTAACTTCGCCGCCACACGCGGGCACTCGGCAGCTTCTCCGGCAGAAGATCACAGAGCTATTCAGACATCATGCTGATGTTGCATTCCTGCATTTTTCTGGCCATGGCACCGTCAGTGGTCTTGGGGGGTACCTAGTCACGCTGGACTACTGCGACTACGACGTCGGTATACCCATGACAGAGGTCCTCGCGCTGGCAAACGAATCTCCCGTCGACGAGGTATTTGTGACACTGGACTGCTGTCATAGTGGAGCTTTCGGCGCGACTCCCGCGATCAGCAACGAGAAGGTCATACTGGCCGAAGGAGTGTCTGTCATCACCGCCACACGATCCGGGCAGGAGGCGATCGAGGAGGGGGGCGGGGGCGTATTCACGTCACTTCTCGTCGAAGCGCTCGATGGCGGGGCAGCTGGGCTGCTGGGGGAAGTCACAGCAGCTAACATATACGCCTATATTGACAATGCCATGGGTGCCTGGGATCAGCGGCCATTGTTCAAGTCCAACGTCTCAAGGTTCACTCGCTTGCGCATGGCCACTCCCCGGGTCCAGCCAGATCTGTTGCGGATGCTCCCTGAGTACTTTCCCTTACCTGCGGAAGAGCTCCCGCTCTCACCGGAGTACGAGCCGGAGGCCGATCCCAAGCATGAGGAGAAGGAGAAAATCTTTCGTGGCCTGGTCAGACTACGGCATGCTGGCCTAGTCGAGCCGGTTGGCGAGGAACACATGTACCACGCCGCAGTGAAGTCAAGAGCGTGCATGCTTACCTCCCTCGGGAAGTACTACTGGCGGTTGGTCAACGAGAACAAGATCTAGCGATCTGATGTGACAAGCTATCATCATCTGTGATGGTCGGGGCCGGGGGCTGTAGCTTCGCGCCAATTGGAGTCGCCATGAAGGCCAACTACGATGTCTTCATCGCCTATTCTGCTCGGGACGAGCCCCTCGCGAGATGCTTGCAGAGAATCGCTGGCTCGTTGCTCGGCATCAAGTCGACCCGCAAGCGTGAGCTGAATGATCGTGTCTTCCTGTCGGAGCACTCCGTTCCAAAAGGTGTCGACTGGCTTGAGGCGACAGAAGATGCGATTGCCGGCGCCAGAGCCATGATCGTGCTGCTTACTCCGAACTCAGTATACAGCTCCTGGGTCCACTACGAGATCGGCGGGGCGAAGCTCGTCCAGAAGCTCGGACAGGGGAGCGATGGCCCCCAGCTGTTCTTGCTGCTCGCAGGAGGGCTGAAACAGGAGGACTTCCCTACAGACATGTCGTCCGTTCCGGTGTACCTCAGGTCCCAGTTTTGCACCGTTGACACGGACGAGAACCTAGAGGGTCTCGTTCGGGCGCTGGGGGTGCGGCTAGAGTGCGAGGAAAGTGTTGGCAGAGTTTGTAAGGGAGTGCACTGCAAGACGTTGCGTGAGCTTGCGGAAGAATGGGTGGCCGGATGGGGGTACACTTGCATGGGCCGCAACGTAGTGAGGATTGGCACGAGCCCCTACGTCTTCGAGAAGCTGATTAAAGCACACGCGACCAAGCACCTTTTGGTCGCGGGCCAGAATCTGCATTTCCTACTGGCGGATGAGCAGAGGGACGGTTTGCAGAAGGTCTTGCTGGAGGAGCTCAGACAGAGGCCCGATCTCGATGTCAGGATCCTCATTTGCGACTACGGGTATGAGCCGTTTCGAGCATCGTGGGACCTGCTCATGGGACGAGACGGGGTCTACGTAAAGCACCTCATTGAGGTAACATCGAATCTCCGTGCGCTCCACGAGAAGTGCCGCTCGCCTGGCGTCGATCCCCCGATCAAGGGCACTTTTGCCGCCAGAGTAACGAAAGTCCTGCCCATCTCGGCCACTTTCGTGAACGCCAACGACGACGGCACCGAGGGCGATGCGGTGATACGTCCAGTCCTGGCCGCCGAGCCCAGGCAACGCGCTGCGTTCTGTGTAAGTGCGCCCGGGCCGCAGAAAGATATCTATTACTACTACTGGCTGATCTTCAACCGTCTCTGGGACGACTTAGGAGGCAGTACTCAGTGCATCAGTGAACTCCATGTACCTGCTGCTGTACCGAAGCGGCGGCCCCGCTCCAAGCCCGTGGACAGCTAGCCGGTCAAGCGCAACGTCTGGCCATGCGGAGCTACTGAGAGGCGCTTTCGTCATCTGCTATTGCTGGCTTAAGCTGCCCTTCTGTTTTGAAGCCTCAACATGGTGCTGACCTGCCCCCGTTCTATGTACCAAGCCAAGGGGAGCCCTCACCCCTATTCGCCCGACACCCCGGCTCAAGCAGAGCAGTTAGTCAGCGGTTCCTACTCATACGGACCTTGGCTTCTCACGCGGCTCGGTTCATACTCATTATGCACCCATTCGTGCACGCGGCCGACCCCGATACCCAACTCGCGAGCGATCCGGATCATCCCCCACCCCTTGGCCCGCAGTTCGGCGGCCTTGAACTTGTTGAACACCCTCGGACGCTTGCCGATCTGCTTGCCCCTGGCCCTGGCCAGCCGCAGGGCCGCCTTGGTCCGCTCGCTGATCAGCGACCGCTCGTACTCGGCCATCACCGAGAAGATCCCGGCCAGCATCCGCCCGGCAGGTGTCGACAGGTCGATGTTCTCCCGGTAGCTGACCAGGGCCAGGTGGTTGTCTGTGAAGTAGTTGATGATCTGAACCAGCTGATGCAGCGATCGGCCGATGCGGTCCAGGGCGTGGACGACCAGGACGTTGACCCTCCGCTTCTGGATGGCGTCCCAGCAGGCGTTCCACCCGGGGCGGCTGGCCTTCTTGCCGGAGATGCCCTGGTCGACGTACTCGGCCGGTCCGTCCCATCCCCGCCTGCGGCAGTACTCCCGCAGGTCGCGTAGCTGCGGCTCGACCGACTGGTCGTTCGTGCTGACTCGGGCGTAGATGGCAACATGGCTGTCAACCATGGTCAGCTCCTTTCGACAGGTTCACGAGGTCCTCACTCCAGGGAACCGCGCCGCTGCCATCGGGACAATGTTTCGCAGGAGAACATCCCCCTCGCCGGCCACTGATTTGCCTTGGCTTGGCAGAAGGTCAGTCATAGACTCACACTCGTGGTTCTGAGTTGAGCCACGGACAATCTGAACGACGCGCGAGCGTCAAGCTGCTGTCTTCTGAGAAACCGCCAATTGGAGCTCTCGGGCTCCGCAACGCAGACGCAGTGCTTGGACCGCGCTCCCGGAACGGGAGCGTCGGCCTTGTGCTGGTCTGCATACCCCTTGGCGGGGTCTCAGGAGCGGCCTTGGTTCGGCGCTCCCTGTCATTCCGGGGCACGCATGAAGACGATCAACATCGGGGTTGACCTTGGCTGCTCGGCCACAACACGCCAACCTTCCTCGGCCATGGCAATCATCGATGCCAACGGCGTGCTGCAAGAGCGACCCCTTCACTTCCGCCGGGCCTGCGAGCTGGCGGAGGTCGTATCCCGCTTTAATCCCCGGCGGATCGTCCTGGCCGTGGATGCGCCCCGCTCGGTGCCGGATCACACCGCTGAGAACTACGCCTACCGCAGCTGTGAGCGGGCAATCAAGGCGGTGGACCCTTACGCCGGCAGCTTTTCCGGAGCCGCCGCCCTGTACCTGCGGTGGTACGAGATCGAACGGCGTTACTTTCGGTCCATCAAGGTAATTGAGACCTACCCGCGTGTGGTCTGGAAGCGCCTGGGCCTGCCCGGCAGGCCCAAGGAGTTCAGACGAAACCGTCAGGAGGTCTGGCGGAAGCTTGCGGAGTTCGTCCAGGCCCCCTGCGACGGGTTCTCGCCTCACCAGGTTGATGCGGGGCTGTGTGCTTACACCGCCTGGTGCTACGCCCACAGCGAGGCGGACGGGTACGGCAAGCCGGGCGAGGGTCTGATCATCATCCCCGCCCCGGGCAAGTCCAATCCGCTGCCGCCGGAGGCCGAACGGATAGACCCGAAGTTCCAACATCTTCCATGCATGTCGTCATAACGGATAAGGGAACTGCCCCATGTTCCGTGGCGAAACATTGTCCTCGCAGCCGCCGGAGTTTGTAATCGGCAGACACCGGAAAGGAGATATCATTCATGATCCAATTCAAGTGTCCCCGGTGTGGGGCGCCGATGAGCGTTCCGGACGAATTGATCGGTCAGGACGAGACGTGCCCCGAGTGCAACCATGCGGTCCGGATCCGCCGCGTTCCCGTCTCGCCGGCGGCCGGGCGATCGATCTCCGGCAACAAACCGCCCGTCTACGCCGGTGCAACCTTGATTTCATGCTTCCTGGCGGCCTTCGGGTTCGTCAACCTGATATTTGGCGCGTGGATCATCACGCACGAAGGATTGGAATCGGAATTGAGGGTGCTTGTGGGCCTGGTGGCGGTGACGGCGGGCTGTCTGGACTTCGGCTTGGCCTTCGGGCTGTATTGCCTGTGCGACATCGCCCGCAACACCTTCCGGCCGCGAGAGGGGTGATCGGATATATCCGGAGCTGCCCGAAGGTATCTCCGAGGTCAGAGAAGGTATCTTCCTTGGCCTCTGGCGGGTCTGGGCATATCTCGGGGCCATCCGCCGGCCTGAGGCCAGGAGAGGCCCCTTCGTCGCAGCGGGAGGAAAGACTACAACCAGGCCGAAGAGACCCCGGTTCATCTGCCGGCGGGAGTAAGAGTATGGCAAGCTGTTACCTGCACAAGTGCGACCACTGCGGTTACTCGGTTCAGACCTTGGGTCTGAATGAATTCTATCGGGACGCCCGGGGCCGGCGTCGCCCCCATGGCCACCCGGCGCCGATCTCCCGGGAGGCCGAACGGAGCGGCATCGCGGGCTTCTCGGCCAATCTGTACTGCCCGCGGTGCGACCGGGTGTATGACCTGGTGGTCGTGGAGTTCGAGAGACCTGCCGCCCGCAGCCTGGACGCCTGGATGGGTTGGGTCAAGCCCAAGGAGGAGTACTCCCGTGAGGACGCAGTCAGGTGCCCCGACTGCGGCAATGCGGAGCTGCTGCTGGGTCCGCCGGAGGGCAAGCCCCCGATGTGCTCCCGGTGTGGCCGGGGCCGGCTGATCTCCGAGGAGATCTGGATCTCTTGATCGACCGGCAGGGGCATAGCCTCGCGAGCCCTCTGCCGGGGCATATCGGAAACTCACCGATCGCGTCTGCGAGGGCAAAGAGGGCATCTTCCCTGGCCTCCGGCGGACCCGGTCATACCTCGGGCCGTCCAGCTCGCCTGAAGTCAACGGCACGCCACGGGGAGTCCGAAGCGACAGCTGTCGGGGGACACTTCTTGGTTACGAGAATCCTGGACCGGGATCGTCGTCGGACCGCGAAATCGTTTGCTTCAACCAGGACTCCCAGCGACCATCAGATGCCTCTCCAATGCAAACAACCAGTCGACAAACCTAATTGCCGGAGCTTGAGCCCTCCCGGTGCTTGCTGTATCTTGCTTCTGATCGCTGAGGAGTCAAACACAGGTGGCAGGCATAACGCATTGGGAGGCAGACAAGGAGTACTTTGGCAGGATTGTTGGGATCGCAGAGCCCGATGAACCCGTCATTAGTTCCGCTCCTGTGCACATTCGCAGGGTGGTGCTCCAAATATATGAGAAAAACGGGAATCAACTCATCCCAAAAGACCACGACACAGCTTTGGTCGTGGTCCCTACGCATGAGAAAGTGCGTGATCGGCCCAAAGTCCCGTTCGAGGACGAGCTGGGGCGACGTACTCAGAAAACCGGATGGTGTCGTCTTCGGTTCGTGGCAAGGATGCCCTCTGGCAGACAGCAAATGACAATACTGGATGTCTACAAGCCGCAGACGTGGCCGGAGATTAAGGGTTCCGGCCCAAAGGACCTGAAGATCAGCAAGCTTTGCTGGGAACTTAGCATAAGTCCTACGAAAGCCCGCGCCGTCTTCGACTCCATCGAGAAGAAAATGCCCCACGCCGCCGGTCGTGTCGGCAAGAGGGGGGATCGTGTGGCCCGATTCCCAGCATTTGCCCACGGCCTTGGCAAGTACTATCCGGAACTCGCAAGGAAGCTTCCGGCCCACCTCAAGGCCTATTGACCTTTATATTGCGAATGTAACGCCTGAACTGCCCGCAAAGCCTGCTTGTGGGCGTGAAACGGTCCAGATCGTTACATTGGCTACGCTAATATCAATAAACCCACCAACCAACCTTTCTAGGGCGTCCGAAACCCGAATACTTCACCCAAGCTCCATTTGCATCCCTTAATCTCCGCCAGCCCGCGCACGAGCTCAGCCCCCAGACGTCACCTAAGAGCGACGATGAGCCATCGGGCAAGAACGTGCATTGCTCATGGGCAACTACATGCAGGTATTAGGAGAACAAGAGATGATACGGACCACAGACAGCGCACACCGCGGGCAAAACGACTCGGATGACCCGGTGCAGACGGTTCGTCAACGCCTGAAACGGGTCGCGCCGAAGGCTGGGGGCGGGTGGCAAGCATTATGCCCGGCCCACGACGACCACGACCCGAGCCTCTCCATCAGCCGCGGCGACGACGGTCGTGTCCTGCTTCATTGCCACGCCGGCTGCTCCACAGAGGCCATCGTCGCGGCGCTCGGCCTCCAGATGTCGGACCTGTTCCCCTCACGAGGTCGACGCACCAGCGGCCAAGGCGGGGACCAGCCCCCCGAGGCCGTCTATAGGTACCAAGACAAGGATAGGAATCTGCTCTTTCAAGTGCTCCGCCTTCCCGGGAAACGCTTCTACCAGCGCAGACCGGACGGGAAAGGCGGCTGGATCAGCAATCTCCAGGGCGTGCGGCGCGTGCTGTATCACCTGCCGGAACTCGTCGCTCGGCCCAACGAGCCTGTCTTCGTGGTTGAGGGAGAGAAAGACGCCGACGCCATGGCCCACCGGGGTCTACTGGCGACCACGAATCCCGGAGGGGCAGGCAAATGGCGCGACGCCTACAGCCAGTCCCTCGCCGGCCGTAACGTCACGATCCTGCCCGACAACGATGGACCGGGACGAAGTCACGCCCGCCAGGTGGCTCGTTCGCTTTGCGGTGTCGGCGCGAGCGTGAAGGTGATCCAAGTGCCCAACCTGGCCGAGAAGGGCGACATCTCTGAGTGGCTCGCCGCCGGGCACACGGTTCAGGAGCTACAGTCCCTGGTATCGGATGCGCCCGCATGGGTCGAGCCGGACAGTGGCAATGGCGGACGAACGCCCAGCTCCTCCGACTCGCAGGAGCCGTTGGCGAACCAACTGGTTCACCTCCTGCTGGAGTCGGTCTCCCTGTTCCACGACGATCGCGGCAAGCCCTATGCTGCCGTGCCGTTTCCGGAGGGGCGGCGGATCCTGGCCACCGACTCGGAAGAGATGAAGGGATGGGTTTCACACCAGGCCTGGCATCACATGCGACACTCGATCGGTCTCCAACTTCTCAACGCGGTACAGCGGACGGTGGGGAGCATCGCCAAATTCGATCGCGAGGAGCACCACCTCAGCGTCCGATCCGCATGGTCCGGCGATGCCATTTGGCTGGACTTGGACGGTATCCGCGCGGTGCGGATTACGGCAGAGGGGTGGAAAATCATAACCGAGCCGCCGATCCTGTTCCGCCCGCCCCCGCACCAGCACGCATTGCCGGAGCCCGCCCACGGCGGCGACCCACGGGCGATACTGGACTTCCTCAACATCTCCGGAGAGAACGCCGAGCTGCTCTTCCTGCCCTACCTTGTGGCCACCCTCGTGCCGGACATTCCTATCCCCGCGCTTGTAATCCATGGCATCCCGGGATCGGCCAAGACCACACTGCTGAAGCTCGTCAAAAGGCTGCTTGATCCCGGCGTAGTGGAGGTCCACGGCGACGTAAGTAACCGCGAGCAGTTCGCGCTCGTCGCGTCGCAGAGTCGCCTGTTCTTCTTCGACAACCTCAGCAAAATTCCCACCTGGCTCTCGGACGCCATGTGCTGTGCGGTGACCGGTGACGGAACGTCCAAGCGGACTCTCTACTCCAACGAGGGCCTCACGGTCCTGAACTGCAAGTGCGTCATCGGACTTGCCAGTATCAACCTGGTCGCCAACCGGCCGGACCTGTTGGATCGTTCGCTGATCCTCCGGATGGAGCCGATCACACCCGGCCAGCGGCGCGACGAGGCAACACTGTGGAAAGAGTTCGAGAAGGCCCGACCGCGGATCCTTGGCGGCCTGCTGGACATACTGTCCAAAGCCATGGGGGGCTTTCCCCTGGTTGTCCTGCCCCGTCTACCCCGCATGGCGGACTTCGCCAGGTGGGGCGCAGCGGCTGCCCAAGCCCTGGGCCACACAACCGAAGAGTTCGTGGAGGCATTCGACGGCAACGTGAAACGGCAGCACGGGGCGGTTCTTGAGTCGAGTCCCGTCGCCTTGGCGGTCATAGACTTCATGCAGGACAAACAGCAGTGGACCGGATCAGCAACGGAGTTGCTAAAGCAACTGGAGCAGCTGGCAGAACGCCAGGGCATCAGCACCCGGGCCAAGACATGGCCGGGCAGCGTTACCTGGCTCCAGCGGCAGATCAATGAAGTCCTGCCAACCTTGCAGTCCATGGGGGTTGATCTCCACTCCGACCGAAGCGCATCAAAAAGGACTCTCCGCCTTTGCAAGACGGGCAGCGAAGCCGTCACTTCCGGCGCTGTCGTCACCGACACAGTTTCCGAGGACCGTCGCAACCTGGATGATGACGGCAATGACAACAATGACGATAAAGACCGAACCTCTGTACCCCCACCCGGAGGAGAGCAAACCGGCGGGAACGATGAGGAGGTGGAGTTCTAATGCCCTCTCCGGGGCCGGGAATTGCGCTTCTCGCCGATCTGGCCATTCGAGGCATAAGCCTTCGGCTGAAGGGTGAAAGGCTGCGGGTCAGGCCTAAGTCAAAGCTGACGCCGGAGCTCACTCAGCGTATTCGCCAGCACAAGGCCGAATTGATCCAGGCGCTGCGGCACCAACAGGCTGTAGATCCCGCCTGCCCACTGCCGGGCACACAACAGCGCCACTTCCAGCGTTTCGCCACGGCCCAGCAGGAGCTGCGGAAGCGCGGATTTACCGTCCTCGCTAACAAGCCGGAGGTAGTTCTGTCGCTATTGGACATAGCACAAAGCCTGGACACCAACATCAAGGAGACTGGCCATGCCTAGTGCCGACCCGTTGCATAAGGCCGCTCCCGGCCACCCGAAAGGCCATATTCGCCTACGCAAAATTGACGAGGCCGGCCCGGCGCGTTTCCCCTGGGGACTGGCGAGAAACCTGTCCGCCGCCGACATCGCCACGGCCCGCAACTGGCTGATCCGCCGGATTGCCGACCGGGCAGTCGAGATCATGCACCGAGACGAAACGCCCTGATGAACGCAGCCTACGCAAGGTACAGCAGCCACAAGCAGGACGACGGCACCTCCATCGAGGTCCAGTTGGACGCCTGCCACCGTGCCGCCGGGGACGCTTGCGTGGACTATGTCGATAGAGCTTGCACGGGTCGATCCGTCTCCGGCCGCAGGCAACTGCTCCGCCTGTTGGACAATGCCGAAAACGGCAAGGTCGATAGGCTGTTCCTGTACAAGTACGACCGTCTCGGCCGAAACCTCGCCGAGACCAGCGCCATCATCTCCCGGCTGGAGGACTGCAGTGTCGACATCATCAGCGTGACGGAGGGCGAGGACACTCTCGCCCGTGGGATGCACCTGGTCATCGGCGAACACTAC
>SDBV01001096.1_pt1 | contig 40176 bp, 35 predicted proteins | sample 2277081 | NCBI WGS metagenome assembly SDBV01 (sample SAMN10402039, study PRJNA504765) | marine sediment metagenome | isolation source: marine sediment core GS10_PC15, 223 cmbsf | place: Arctic Ocean: Southern Knipovich Ridge | collected 2010
CTGCCGGACGGCAGAGTAGCGAATACCTCACCGAAGTTCGATATCGGCAGAAACTTCTGCAATAAGCTCTGGAACGCCTCGCGGTTCGCTATGATGAACCTTGACGGTACCGAGCCTGCTGAATTTGATAAAAACAAGCTTACACTCGCAGACAAATGGATTCTTTCACGTCTGATGCAAACCATCGCTGAAACAACCAGGTTCCTGAACGAGTTCAAATATAGTGAGCCGATAAGCCAGATTTACCGGTTCTTCTGGAATGATTTCTGTGACTGGTATCTTGAGTGGGCTAAGCCCCAGGTCAAAGACAAGCAGCAGAGGCCGAGGGCCCAAAACGTGCTGGCCTATGTTCTGGATGCTATTCTGCGTCTGCTGCACCCGTTTGTGCCGTTTATCACCGAAGGTATATTCCAAAAGCTAAACGAAATCGCACCGGAAAGAGGCCTGCCCGGTCTGGCTGAACTAAAGAAATCTCCGGCACTGGTGGTTGCGCAATGGCCTGAGGAAATTGATTCGTTAATAGATGACAACACTGAAAAGCAAATTGAAATCATCCAGGTTGTGATTCGAGCGATTCGGGACATCAGGGGCAAATACAACATAAACCCTGGTGAGAAATTAGTCGCTTCGGTGAAGTCGGCGCAAGAGGTATCTGAGGTTCTTAACGGTAACTCTGACCTGGTTTGTCAATTGGCAGGGCTAAAAGAATTTACAGCAGGGCAGGGGGTTACCAAACCTAAAAACGCCGCTGCAACAATAGCCGAGCAGATGCAAATATATCTTCACGACGTTATCGACCCGCAGGCCGAACGAAAACGCCTTGAGAAACAAAAGCAGCGGCTTGAAAATGGTAAAAAAGCAGCGGAAGCGAAGCTGGCAAATGAGAATTTTCTTAGCAGGGCTAAGCCGGAAGTTGTAGAACAGGTACGGCAAAAGCTGGCAGAGCTTTTGGAGCAATTAAAAAGTGTCGAGCAACACCTGGGTGAACTTGAAAATTGATACCCTTAAGGGTAGTAAATGTTCGCGAATAAAGCCGTAATCGGTTGTTTTTAAGATACTACCTGTGGCACAAGTAAACGGGAAAATTCAATTGAGATCAGTATATTAAAGGTGGGGACTAAAAATGGAATCAGAAGTTGAACTGTCGCGAATAATTATTAACGAAACATCCGACCAGCAGATAATCGTTCTAAAAGAACGTAACGGCAATCGCAGTTTTCCCATCGTGATAGGCATAGTTGAAATTTTTGCTATCGACCGCAGGCTAAAAGGCATCAAGCCGCCGCGTCCGATGACACATGACCTGCTCGATGGGGTAATCAAAGGCCTTGACGCCAAGGTCGAGAAGATAGTTATAGACGACCTGCGCAATCATACTTTTTATGCCAAGATTTATCTTGCCGTAAAGGGCCGAACCGTTGAAATTGATTCCCGTCCATCCGACGCTATTGCCCTGGGGGTGGTGTCAAAGTCGCCTATTTACGTTGCCGACCATGTTCTGGACCAGGCCTGTCAGTGAGAAAGCCCCCAATTATCAGCAGCCCAACGCCAATACAGAGCATACTATCTGCGACATTAAAGGCAGGCCAATGTTTGCCGGGCCAATAGACAACGTCAATAAAATCCCGGACCCTGCCCTCATTAAAGATTCTGTCGTAAAGATTGCCGCAAACGCCGGCTGTGAAAAGTCCTAAGGCGATGTGCATTACCTTTGACTTACCTGTGCTGAAAAAGAAAATTCCCAGAATAACAATTAGCGCAATAACCGAAACTGATGTTAACAGCCATCGCTGTCCGGCAGCTATACCGAAAGCAGCACCTGTGTTTTCCACAACCACCAATCGAAGAAAACCATCTATAATCGGTATGTCACCGCCTGGTCTTCGGCCTATATACTCGAATGCCGCCCATTTGCTCCATAAGTCCAACGCTGCTCCGCCGACTGTCAATGCCCAGAAGGTAAGCTGGGCTTTGAAAGGGGGCGGCTTAATACCTTTGAGTTGGGATAAAAAAGCCCGCCCCAAACCCTGCCGGGCACCGCTTTGTTCTTTCACCGATTCTGTCACGCTCAAAAATCCATCAAAGCTATTTACCTGGAATATTTTTCTATCAGCTTAAACAACGTATCACTTCGTGGCTGGTCAGGATTTATCTTCAAAGATAAACTCCACTGCTCGACGCCTTTTGCTCTTAGCCGGGCCCTTAGCGACTCATCATCGATGTTCTTATCAAGCCCCTTTGTCACATAAGCAACGCCAAGCCCCTTATATGCCTCCCAGTCCCTGTTGTTTATCTCTATGGCCTTGCTGTAATTTTCTATAGCTTTGCCTGTATCCTTGAGTCGCAGATAGCTGTAGCCGAGATATTGATAGGCGGTATTATTATCAGGCTGGATTTGCGTCACCAATGTTAACAATTCTTTTGCCGGCTCAATACGGTTGGTCCTCAGATATGCCACGCCTAAAGAAAGCATAATATCAGGATTATTGCTGTCTATCTCCAGCGCACGCTTGTACGAGCCGATAGCCTGCTGGTAATCCTTTTGCGAATCATAAATAGTACCGAGCAGTTTCTGGATTTCGCTTACATTGGGGCCAATTTCTTCTGCGCGCCTGCCATACACTAAGGCATTGTCATAATCCTTGATTTGGTAGTAACTTTTGGCGGCATTGAGATGTGCTTCCAGGTGTTCGGGTTCCAGTTCGCAGGCTTTGGCATATGCTTTGACGGCCTGTCTGAATTTTTGCATAACCTGGTAAACCTGGCCAAGATTAAAATAATCCTTGAAAGACCAGGGATTCAGTTTCGTGGCCTTTTCGTAGGAGGTGGCGCTTTTTTCGTAATCTTTTATTTCCTGATAAATCTCGCCAAGCAGAGAATAAGCCAGCGAGAAATGTTCGTTTTCCTGTACTGCGGAGTTAAGTTTTTCGACGGCCTGTTCTTTTTCGCCAAGCTCGCTCAACATTACAGCATCGACGTACAAGTCAACGGACTGCTGCTGCTTGGCACAGCCGGAAAATGACAAGGTCAGGCTTATTAAACATACGACTAAGAGGCCGACTTTCGTGCTGTCAGACATCTATGGCTTCCTTTCCAATAAAAGACGGTCTAATGACCAACATTTACAGGCATTTGGCACAATAAATTCCTAATTGGCGATTAATTATACCATAGCAACTACTGCTGTCAAAAACTTTTAGCGATATAACTTGTCAATATTTTACGAGTCTTTTTTCTAAATGTTTGACATATTTGACGCAGCTTTATAGTATATTTAGCCAACCCTGTTAAATTGGCTAAAGTTTAAGGTGCGGACGAGGCAAGCCCACGTCTTTGCTGCTTTATTTGAAAGGTTTGCATTCTATGACGCAAGAAAAGGTGATTTTGAAAAACAAACCATTTGTGCTGATTATTCGTGACGGCTGGGGCTATAATCCAAATAGGGGAGAAGACCCTTACAACGCTATCAAGGCAGCTGATACACCTGTAGACGATATGCTAATGGCAGAATACCCAAACTGTCTTATCCATACCAGCGGCAAAGACGTGGGGCTGCCGGCGGGGACTATGGGCAACAGCGAGGTGGGGCATCAAAATATCGGAGCGGGTAGAATCGTTTCACAGGAATCTGTACGACTTAGCAAAACCATCCGAGACGGCTCATTTTTCAAAAACGAGGAATTTCTTAATTTAATTAAATTCACAAGAAATAATAACGGAAAAATGCACGTGATGGGTCTGTGCAGTGACATTGGCGTGCATTCGCTTTTGGATCATTTATACGGCCTGCTTGAATTAGCAAAAAGAAATAACGTAAAGGATGTTTTTATCCACGCGTTTACCGATGGCCGTGATTCACCGCCGGACAGCGGCGCAGGGTACATAGCCCAAATCGAAAGCAAAGCCAAAGAAATCGGCATTGGTCAAATCGCATCAGTAACGGGGCGGTTCTACGCAATGGACCGTGACAGTCGGTGGGACCGGGTGCAGAAAGCTTACGAATGTATGAGGATAGGTAAGGGGCTAAAAGCCGCCAGCGCCGCCGAAGCCGTTGCCAATAGCTACGAAACCGGCGTAACCGATGAATTTATTGAGCCGACCTGCATCGTCAACAGTGACAACGAACCTATGGCTACCATTGACGATGGTGATGGGGTGATTTTTTTTAACTTCCGAGGCGACAGACCCCGCGAATTGACCCGCAGCTTTGTCGAGCAGGACTTCAAAGACTTTCCACGGACGACCCAGCCATTGATTTATTATGTCTGTATGACAGAATATGACGCGACAATACCTGCGCCGGTGGCCTTTCCAAAACCGCCAAAAATGAAAAATACCCTCGTGGCATACTGGAGCTTTCTGGGGCTAAAGCAGTTTCGCTGTGCTGAAACAGAAAAATACGCCCACGTTACCTTCTTTTTCAACGACTATACCGAAAAACCTTTCAACGGCGAAGACAGGCAAATTGTGCCTTCCCCCCGTGTTCGAACATACGACCTTAAGCCCGAAATGAGTGCCTATGAAATTACTGATGTTATGCTGGAAAGGCTGGACTCAAACAAATACGATGTAATGGTAATGAATTTTGCCAACCCGGATATGATCGGGCATACCGGCATTCTGGAAGCCGCAATTAAAGCGGCCCAGGTGGTGGATGAATGCGTGGGTAGGATTCTTGATAAAGTCAAGAGCCTGGGGGGTGCGGCAATCGTCACCGCCGACCACGGCAACTTCGAAAAAATGATAGACCAGAACCCTGACAGTCCGCACACCGCGCATACAATCGGCGATGTCCCTTTGGTCTTGTTTGACGAACGATACAAAAACAGCAAACTTCGAGAAGGTGGAAGATTGGCCGACATCGGGCCTACGTTACTGGAGATGATGGAACTGCCGCAGCCTGAGGAAATGACCGGCCGGAGTCTGCTTCAATGCTAATATACTCAAACTGACTGATGGTCAGTTTGAAATGTCAAAAGTAAAAAGTAAAAAATAAAAACTGCGGAATCCAGCACTTAAAAATTTTAAGTGCTGGATGGCTGTTTTACAATATTTTTTGAGAAACATAAGATATTGTCAAAAATCAACTTACATTTAATATTCACTACAAATGGAACACCATGTGGGGTATCCCACTGTGGTCGGTCAGTTTGAGTAATATATAAATGCAACTCCTCCTGAGCAGAGGAGGAGGACAAAACAATGGGTAAAATTGTTGTCCTTGACCAGAATATGATCAATATGATAGCGGCCGGCGAGGTAATCGAAAGGCCCGCCAGCGTGGTCAAGGAACTGATGGAAAACAGTATCGATGCCGGCGCAACCAAAATAACAGTAACCATTGAGGACGGGGGGCGCAAATTAATCTCGGTTGCCGACAATGGCTGTGGGATGGATGCCCATGACCTGGCCGGAGCATTCGAATCCCACGCTACCAGCAAAATCAAAAACATATCGGACCTGCGGAGCATATCAACGCTCGGCTTCAGGGGCGAAGCGTTGGCAAGCATAGCCTCGGTGGCACAGGTAAAGGCCGTCAGCAGAACACAAGATTCGCCAGGGGCCAATTGCATAGAGATTGACTGCGGCCAAAAAAGCCCTGTCACTGCCTGTGGTGCGGACTACGGCACAACGATTCAGATAAGAGACCTTTTTTACAAACTACCTGCCAGACGTAAATTCCTAAAGACCGCTAACACCGAAGCCAGCCACATCACCGAGCACTTTATACGCTTCGCTCTGGCAAAGGGCGGTTTGGATATGACGCTAATCCACAACAATAGAGAAACTTATCGATTAGGCGCCAACCAAAGTCTTCGCCAGCGTATCAGTGAACTGTTTTCATCCGAGATTTCTGAAAATCTGATTGAAACCGAAAGCAATGAAAAAGGACTGGATGTCCTGGCCTTGCTGGGCAGACCAGAGATTTCAAGGACCAACAATAAATTTCAATATACTTTTTTGAACGGCCGATTCATCCGCGATAAATTCATCTCGCACGCCATCAAAGAAGCATATCACGGACGTCTGGAACCGAACAGGCATCCGGTAGTTTTTTTATTCATTCAAATTTCGCCCGAAGATGTTGACGTCAATGTACATCCGACGAAAATCGAGGTGCGCTTCTATAATGCCAATCTGGTCCACTCACAGATACTCGGTTGTCTGCGCGAAAAACTTCTGGCAACAGATTTTAACGTCGATGTGAAACTGCCGGCAACACATCAAAGAAGTCAGCAAATTAATGACGCGATGGCCGAATTTTTCAAAAAATATAAACCCGTTCAAACACAGCAGCAGATCGGGTTTGGCTCAACGCACCACTCAAAGGCAACACACAAAGACGCTGCCCGGCAGAGTTACCATGTAAATCAGACGATAGAGGGTCCGGAGACCTTGCCCCAGGGGAAAAAATTCGTGCAGATACACGACAGTTTTATTGTTTCTCAAACCGATAACGGATTTATTATTATCGACCAGCATGCGCTCCACGAAAGAATAATCTATGAAGATTTGTGCCGACGCGTAAAGACAAGCAAACTCGAATCTCAGAAGCTGCTGATACCCCAAAGTTTCGAGCTAACCGACGCCCAGGCCCAGATACTAAAGAGCCGCGCCGAACTGGTTGAAAAATTAGGAATCGAGCTTGTTCCGTTCGGCCCCGGCACTATGGCAATACAGTCGTTTCCCACACTGCTGGCAAAGACTGAGCCGGTGGACTTCGTTGGGGACTTAATCGATTTGCTGATAGAGGAAAATAATAACTTTGAGGCTGAAAGGTTGCTGGACGAGATTTTGAAGATGGCTGCGTGCAAGGCGGCAATCAAGGCGGGACAAACGTTAAGTGACACCGAGATAGAGCAACTTCTTGCCGACAGAGAGACTGTGGAAATCCCCAGCCGTTGCCCACACGGCAGACCCACCACTTTAAACTTTTCAATACCACAGCTTGAAAAACAATTTAAGCGGACTTAACTATGAACAAACTATGGCTGGTTCCGGTAATCGTTTTTGTCCTGGCAATAGTGCTGGCTTTGTCTGTAAATCATAACAATCAAGACAAAACTTCTAAGCTGCCTCCTGCTGAGGCCCGGAACGCACCTGTAAGGATTGTCTCATTGGCCCCGAACATTACTGAGATTCTTTTTGCAATGGGACTCGGTGAAAAAGTTGTCGCAGTTTCATCTGACAGTGACTGGCCTGACCAGACGGCTACCATGGAAAAAGTTGGAACATTCTGGCGCCCCAATACAGAGGCTGTCATAGCAGCCAGGCCGGATTTGGTAATTGCGCTGGCCTTTGAGCAGCAAAGGGCCGTGGTAGAGAGCCTGAGTCGGCTCAACTATCCGGTGCTGACCTTGAAACTGGACAAAATTGAAGAGCTTCCGGCGGCAATTCAAAAAATAGGACTCGCTACAGGCTGCGGGCAACAGGCTGATGAACTTACAAAAAAAATCGATGGGCAGCTGCAAGGCCTGAAATCCAGACTTCATTCAACCGAAAATGTCAAAGTTTTATGGGTTATACAGCCAGAACCTTTGCGTGTGGCCGGCCGAAATACCTTTGTAAACCAATTGATAGAATTAGCCGGCGGAGAAAATGCGGTAGGTCCCACTATCCAGCAATATCCGCTTTTGGGTACAGAAGGCATTCTTCGCTGTGCGCCCCAGGCAATAATTCAGTCGGCAATGACTACAGATAACCTGCCCCGGCAGCAGCAGGCAGCCGAGGCCTTCTGGAGCAAATGGCCTGATTTGCCGGCTGTTAAAAACAATAAAATCTATGTCGTTGAGTCCGATACCGTGTTAAGATTAGGGCCGAGATTGCCCCAGGGCGTAGAACTCATCGCTCGCTGCCTGCATCCGAATGTTTTCAAACAAGAAGACAAGGTTGGCAAAAAGTCAGATAAATAAATGATTGAAATCCTTACGTTAAAAAAACTGATGGTCAAAATCATTATCTGCCTGGTTATACTGGCGGTAGTAATGTTGGTCTGCGCAATGACCGGAACCCAAAAGCTTTCTCTGGCCAAAATCCTTGCCGGGCCAAGCCAATCTTCGGAACGAAATATTGATCATGAAATTTTCTTTGGTATCCGGCTGCCGCGAGTGATTTTGGCTGCACTTGTGGGGGCGGCGTTAGCGTGTAGCGGAGTCGTGCTGCAGGCGATATTGCGAAATCCACTTGCCGACCCTTATATCCTTGGTATATCCAGCGGAGCCGGATTAGGGGTGATTATCGCGGTCTTGAGCGGTATTACCTGGGACTTCTGGGCGGGGTCGCCTGTGGCAGTTTTTGCATTTGCCGGCGCTTTGGCGACGGTATGGCTGGTCTGGTTTGTAGGACGCTTTGCGGGAAAATCGCAGATAACAAGTTTGCTATTGGCCGGTGTAGTAGTCAACGCGTTCTTTTCGGCGGTGATAATGTTTTTGACCTCGATTGCGAAAAGCAGCCAGTTGCGCGTGACGATATTCTGGTTAATGGGCAATATAACGGAAAAAAACACATCGGTGTTATGGATGAGTGCCGGCTGCATCCTGGCAGGTGTAATCGCATTATTCGGCATTGGCCAGAGGCTAAACGTCTTAACATTCGGCGCAGAAGAAGCAAAGGGACTTGGCGTCAACATAGACAAAATCAGAATAGCCGCCTTTGGAATTGCCGCCTTTATAACCGCAATCGCGGTCAGCCTGAGCGGCCTTATCGGATTTGTAGGCCTTATTGTCCCTCATGGGGTCCGTCTGGTGCTTGGGCCGGACCATCGGCAATTGTTGCCGGTCAGTGCGATAACAGGAAGTGCTTTTTTGGTTCTGGCTGATACGCTGGCCCGGACGGTGTTTGGGCAGGAGCAGCTTCCGGTGGGAGTGGTCACCGCCATTGTCGGCGGGCCTTTCTTTTTGGTGCTGCTGGCAAAATACAGCAGAAAAGTCAGTTGGTTAAAATGAGCAATATAGTAGAAATCAAAAATCTAAGTTTTAGTTATACCCCTCAGGAGACAATCCTGGAAGATGTCAGCTTTGATGTAAGCGGCGGACAGTTTCTTGCAATAGCAGGTCCTAATGGTGCCGGTAAAACAACGCTGCTGAATCTGCTTTGTGGGCTACTGGAACCAAAGGCAGGGGCCATAAAAATTGAGGGTAAATCCGTAGAGTCGTACTCTGCCAAAAAGCTCGCGCAAAAAATCGCAATCGTGCGCCAGGAGTTTGTGCCGGTATTTGATTTCTCGGTGGCAGAGGTCGTCTCGATGGCCAGGACACCATATCTGCGACCGTTCGGATTCGAAAGCAAATTCGATATGGAAATTGTCGCCGAGACCCTTGAAATGACCGATGCGGCCCGTTTTGCGGCACGGCCGTTGGCCCAGTTAAGCGCAGGCGAAAGGCAGCGTGTATTTATCGCAAGGGCACTTGCGCAAGACACCGCTATTTTACTTCTGGATGAGCCGACAAGCTTTCTGGATTTCAAGCATCAGGTTGAAATTTATGATATACTCAAAAGAATGCAGTCCGAAAGAGGTAAAACAATAATAACGGTCTCTCACGATATTAACCTGGCAGCTCAGTACGCAGATGCGGTTGTCCTTCTTGGAGCTGACGGCAGTTACCACTGCGGCAGCACAAAAGACGTATTCTCAGTGGAGCAAATCGAGAAGGTTTTTGGCGTAAAGACGTTTGTCGGCAGGGTGGGGGAGGAAAATTTTTTCATTCCTTTGGGAAAATTTGCAAAAGACAGCAATATCATCACCAGCGGCAGCGAATAAAAACAATCCCGCCTATCTTGCCATAATCACTTATTGGGCAAGAGATTGCAAACGCCAGAGCAAATTGACTTGAACAATTTACCTGCAATCAGTATACTTTTTTGCTTACTATAGTGAAATATTGGATTAAACAAGTATTGAAAACAACAGGTAATATGATATAATGATGTATTCTTTGAGATACGTTAAGAACGATTAGCTGTAGGAAAGGCAGGAAAAGAAGTGGCACAGAAGCGTAAAAAGACATCCAGGAAAAAAGCAAGCTCAACCCAGGCAAAGAAGATGCGTTTGACAGCCGCCGATATTGAGCAATTTGAGCAAATACTGCTGCAAAAACGTCGAGAAATCGTCGGCAATGTGAATGAAATGAAAGACGAGGCCCTTAAGAAATCGCGGCTGGACGCATGTGGAGACTTGTCCAGTATGCCCATCCATATGGCCGATATAGGAACCGACAACTACGAACAGGAATTCGCTTTGGGACTGATGGACAGCGAAAGAAAACTTCTGCAGGCAATTGACGACGCTATGCAACGTATCGAAAATAAAAGTTATGGTATCTGTGAAGCTACCGGCAAGGCAATCTCCAAGGCCCGGCTCAAAGCTAAACCCTGGGCCAGATACTGTGTTGAATATGTGAGAAAACTCGAACAGGGCCTGGTGACAGCGCCCGAACAATCAATTCCAGGAGTGCTGGAATATAAGAGCGAAGACGAATTGGAAGAAGAATCTTATTAAGAGCCAAACCCGGCTTCGACTCGGCAGGGCGGGTACTGGTCATACCGAAAACAGGTGGGGTAATATCCTTACTTAAACTGACCGACTCGCCGTGCTGGCGCCCGTCGCAGCAGGTGGTCCGTTTGAGAAATCAAAAATCAAAAGTAAAAAATCAAAATTGCGGAACCCAGCACTTAAAAATTTTAAGTGCTGGATGGCTGTTTTATAATATTTTTTGAGAAACATAATGTACTGTCAAAACTTGACTTATCTTTAACATTTATTACAAATCGGTCAGTTTGAGATCCTTAGTATGAAACACAGATGTCCAGTCTGTAAAAAAGCAATCAGCGTATCCGCTAAACAATCCGAGGAAGCAAAATTCTTTCCCTTTTGCTCACAACGCTGTAAACTCATAGATTTAGGCACCTGGCTGGATGCCGAATATAAAATAGTTTCTCCAATACAATCACAGGACCCCAGCCAGCCCGAAACATTCTCCGGCACCGGGCATGAAAGAACAGCAAACGGCAATATCCAAAAATAAAATGTTTTAAATTCTGTTGAAACCAACCGATAATCAAAGTATACATACTTATTACTCAAACTGACCGAGGGCCAGTTTGAGAGTCGATAGTCGTTAGTGAATAGTATTTAGCCGGTAGAAGTCGATTTCGTCGACAATTAGTTTAAGTTATTATATAATGAGAGATTAAACGAAACCCATACATAAAATCAGTCAGTTTGAGTTATTAGTATTTTGAGGAAATGCAGGTGTCCATACATTTTGAAAGGAATAAAAATGGACAGTGAGAAACAACCCTTAACGATTTTCGACAATTTTCTCTTTCCAAAAATTTTCCAGACCTTCCATGTGGCTATACAGCCGAGCAAATTGATGATTGCTTTCTCGGCAGTGGTTACTATATGGCTGGGCGGCTGGGTTATGGACCTTAGTAAAACAGTTGTTGCGACCTCGGGTTCAGGTGGGCAACCGGAGGTCACAGAGTTGCAAATCTATATAGCCAATCCCGACCGGCTGGAGGCATACATCGAAGATTATAGCCCGGCCAACCGTATCCATACCGGTGTATTTTCGACACTTTGGCATTTCGCCTCTGAAAGGTTTCACGCAGCAATAAAATCTCTGTCCGAATTCAATATCCCCGGAGTGGTCGTGAATATCGCCGGCTATTTCAAAGGGCTGGAATGGGCGTTCAGATACCACACAATCTACTGCATTATATTTTCAGTAGTTGAACTTGCTGTGATTGCCATCGCCGGTGGCGCTATATGTCGAATCGCAGCTCTGCAGTTTGCTCAAGATGAAAAGCCGGGACTAACCGAGGCACTTCGCTTCAGTTCAAAAAAATTCTCCAGCTTTTTCGCCGCACCTTTGATACCTCTTGGCATAATCATTTTCATAGGCCTGTTCATATCCGTTCTGGGATTGATAGGCAATATTCCATGGGTCGGCGAGTTGGTAATGGGCGTTTTTGTGCCATTAGCTTTAATTGCCGGAGCAGTGATAGCTGTGATTTTAATAGGTGCAGTTGCCGGATTCAACCTGATGTTTCCCGCTATAGCATACGAAGCTTCAGATTGTTTTGACGCGATAAGCCGTTCTTTCAGCTATTTGTGTGCCAGGCCATGGCGGATGGGTTTCTATACTACAATAGCCGCGGCTTATGGGGCAATTTGTTATACATTCGTTCGATTTTTTGCCTTTTTGCTGCTGCTGGTTACCAACTGGTTCCTGCAGCTTGGCCTTTTTGTGGACAACAGCAGCGCAGAAGCAAGCAAACTTACTGCCGTATGGCCTGAGCCGAGTTTTATGAACCTGCTCGGGACCCCGACTTTGACCGCTGTTAACTGGTCGGAATCAATTGCGGCCTTTTTAATCCATCTTTCTCTGTTGGTAGTTGTCGGATTAGTGGTTTCTTTCGTGATAAGCTTCTACTTCTCTGCCAACACTATAATCTATGCGTTTTTACGAAACAAGGTTGATGATATCGGCCTAGAGGAAGTCCACACCAGTTTCGAAGATGTTGCAACACAGCAGGTCACATCCGAATCCGAGTCTGAGTCTGAAGAATCAAAGCCTGGGCCCGAGCCCCAGACACCGCCACAATAAGTGCCTTTATCGGACATCTCGGACATTGGTTACGGCTGCAGAAAAGAAATTGCTGTATACTTTATTTGCATCAATCTTCCCAAAATACTATTTGTACGGCATTTGTGTGGCGACAACGCCTTGACATACACTTAACCTGTTGTTATAGTTAAGGTTGTGAGTAATTGTCGCAGATGAATTTGGCGATATAAAGAATATGTCTGACTCAAAAACACAATCAAAAAATGACGTCTCCGGTCTGCCAGAGCCCAAAACGGCCCCTGCCTTATTGCTTACGCTTCGCAAGCCGCTGATTATACTTGCTCACATAACGGCTTTTGCGGCTTCTTTGTTTTTTGCCTTCCTCCTGGCAAATAATATGCAACTCAAGAGAGGCTGGCTTGTAGAACAGTATCCTGTTTTGTTATTGTTCTTTATCATTATCAAGCTGACGGTGTTTGGATTTTTTAAGCAATATCGCGGCTGGTGGCGCTACGTCGGGATATCGGATCTAACTACAATTCTCTCAGCTTCATTTGCGAGCACTTTAATTATCGTACCTTTATGGTTTGCGGTGCTACAGGTAGGGACGATTCGCAGTAATCTGTGGAAGATTGCTGATACACCCCAAAGTGTATTTTTACTTGACTTGTTCGGCACGTTTTTATTGCTGGCCGGCCTGCGGATGGTAATACGTTTGTATTATGAAGAGTTCCGCACAACAGAAGGCGCTCGGTTGAAACGATTTCTCATCGCCGGTGCCGGTGATGCCGGTGAAGCGCTGCTGCGGGAAATTCACCGTATGGCCGTTACCCAATATGATGTCATCGGTTTTATTGACGACGACCCGGCGAAGCAGGGAATTCACATCCACGGAATGCCCGTTCTCGGAACGGTTGAGCAGCTGCCAAAAATCTGCAAAGAGCACGAAATTGAAGAAATTGCCATTGCAATGCCTTTGGCAAGTCATCGCCAGCTAAGACACATTATTCAGATTTGTGAGGGCGCCAAGGTTCGCTTCCGAACTGTACCTTCAATTACCGACATTGCATCGGGCAAGTTCCGCATTTCTCAGATTCGAGACGTGGATATTAATGACCTGCTCGGCAGAGAAGCGGTTCAGCTTGAGCTGGATTTGATAGAGGCCTTTGCCAGGGACAAAGTTATTCTCGTTACCGGAGCCGGCGGTTCAATCGGTGCGGAGATGTGCAGGCAGGTATGTAATTTCGCCCCGAAGTTGCTGTTGCTTGTTGAGCAGGCCGAAAATCCGCTGTTTCACATAAATCGGGAATTACGCAAACAATTTCCCTCGGTTTCTATGAAAGCCCTCATTTGTGACATTACCGATAAAGTGCGTGTCGACGGAATCTTCGAAGAGTATGACCCTGAGATTGTTATCCACGCTGCCGCCCATAAACATGTGCCATTGATGGAGACCAATCCCGGCGAATCTGTCGCCAATAATGTTGTCGGTACCCAAATTGTTGCTGAAGCCGCTGACAATTACGGCTCGGCTAATTTCGTTATGATCAGCACAGATAAAGCTGTCAACCCAACTTCGCTTATGGGTTCATCAAAACGAATCGCGGAAATGTACATCCAGGACTTGAACATGACCAGCAAAACAGATTTTATAACGGTACGTTTTGGCAATGTACTGGGGTCCAATGGCTCTGTTGTGCCGATATTCAAAAAGCAAATAGCCGAAGGCGGCCCCGTGACTGTCACCCATCCTGAAATGCAGCGATATTTTATGACCATACCGGAAGCGAGCCAGCTTGTCCTGCAGGCAGCAGCGATGGGCAAAGGCGGAGAAATATTTGTGCTTGATATGGGTGAGCCTGTCAAAATTATCGACCTGGCCAGAGTGCTAATAACCCTCAGCGGATTCCGGCCGGGAGAAGATATTGAAGTGGTTTTCACAGGTCTAAGGCCCGGCGAAAAGCTCTTCGAGGAGCTTTCGATAGAAGGCGAGGACATGCAGCACACCAGGCATCCCAAAATCGCTATATGGAAAAATATTCCGATGAATAGAGACAGGCTTCGTGCCGGCATAAATGAGTTAATCACTATTGCCAAAACGCAGGATTACAGCAACATAATCGGGAAAATCAAGGAACTTGTACCTGAGTACCTCGGCGACAGAGAAAATAACGCTGAAACTGCTAAAGATAAACCATCCGCCTAAGAGGCATACCTGGTAAAATCCAATAAAAAAAAGCCGTCTGGAAAGACGGCTTTTTGTCTACTGTCTGCTTCGGTTAATTAGTTTTTACGGCTCGCCGCTGTCGGCCTGATTTTCTCTTGGGTGGGCGTTTTCGTAAACCTCTTTAAGCCTTGTTGTGTTAAGATGGGTGTAAATCTGCGTTGTTGAGAGCGACTGATGTCCGAGTAATTCCTGAACGCTTCTTAAATCCGCGCCATTAGTCAGCATATGTGTTGCGAAGCTGTGTCTGAGGGTATGAGGGCTTATTGCCGGGTCCAGGCCGGCCATCTTCAGGTACTTGTCCATCTTGCGGCGAACACTTCGGGTACTTAGACGTCGGCCATGCTTGTTCACAAACAGAACCTTGGAATCGAAGTTGCTGTTGTTTTGTGCTCTTTTGTTTCTGAACTCCATATAGTGCTGAATAATCTGCAAAACAGAGGAACTGATAGGCGTGATTCTTTCTTTTTTACCCTTGCCCCTGATATGTATAACTTCACCGAGGAAGTCTATATCATCCATATTTAACGCGACCAATTCGCTGACTCTGATACCGGTGCTGTAGAGCGTCTCAAGAATCGCTCTATCTCTTGCGCCAAGCCAGTTATCCATCGGCGGGGCCTCGAGCAATCTCTTTATTTCTTCATATTCAAGGAAACGCGGCAGCTTCTTCTCCTGCTTTGGCGTCCTGACAACCGTAACCGGGTTAGAGTCAATCCGGTTTCTTTTAACAAGGAACTTATAAAAGCTTCGAAGGGTCGCCAGTTTGCGGGCTACGGTTGATTTCGAATATCCCTTCTCATTTAGAAGGGACATATACGCCCTGACCGAATTGACGTCAGTTGAAAGAAGTAACTGGTCAATCTCAGGTTTAGTCTGAACCGCCAAAGCCGCAGCAGTACCTGCCCCCTGACCATCTGATGAAATCGGCTCCGTGTCCGAGGCGCTTTCATCGCAGCGGTCGCTTAGAAACTGACTAAACTGCTTAAGATCAGCACCGTAACACTTGGCTGTATGGCCTGAGAACCGCCTTTCAAAGTTCAAATAACCTAAAAATTCCTGGATAATTGTGCTATCTTCCATAAATACACCTATCAAAAATCTTTATTAACTGGCTCCAATTTCTGCGTCCGTATTTTTACGCAAAAGCTCATCCGCCTGGCCTATAAGCGATTGGGTCAACTTAAAACTAAGTACCGCCGCATCAAACCAGTCGAAATTCGTTCGATTGTCCTTGGCATGCTCAACAAGTGCATCGAGAAGCTTGTCCTCACAGCCACTGTCGTAGCGAAATATAAACTTCTCCGTACCCTTGTTTAATACCAGTTGCCGTTTCTGTCTTTTCATTGCCCCAACGTTTTATAAGACCAAATTATCAAAGTCCCGATTTATTGCTCTTCACGAAGACACTTCCTATTCCTTATCGGTCTAAAAGCGATTTACTAAAGCAGAAAAATCACTTTTTTTAATTAAAAGCGATAAAATCGGTATTTTGCAAAACTTTACAATGATTTTATCGGTCAATAAGCCCGTAGGCTTTACAAATTAAATAATTATGCCGGTATAATAGGCGCAACTTTCCTAAATAGTCACTTCGCTGTCTGTACTATACAGAGACTACCTGACCTTGAAGAAAACCGTTCCGTCTTTTTCTTGTGAATCAATGACCCCCTGCTGTTGGTAGTGAACAATATATTTTAATGCTTCAGAGCGATCCAGCCCAAGCCCCGTGCATATATCGGCAAGCGAGCAGGGCCTGCGTTTGAGCATTGATAATACGTCCTCGGCTTTGTTTTCAATATGCCGGCCGCTCTGCTTCGGCGAAAAATTGGCCACAACCTCACAATTTTCTCCCAGTTGAGCCGCTATTGTCTGCAATTTCTCGACACTTACCCTCCCAAGGCCGGTCTCCGCTGAAGGCCTGACAACCGTATTGAGTTGAATCTTGTCGGGACAAATACGCTTTATTGCATCTTTGATTTTGGCAATTTGCTGGCTATCGGTATTTACCCCCTCGATAAAAAACACCTCAAGCCATATCCGGCCGGGGTATTCGGTGCGAAACGTGCACAAGCCGGAAATCAGTTTTTCAATACTGATATCCGGGTGTGGGCGATTAATTTTTTCAAATGTCTGCTGGTCGCCGGCATCCAAAGAAGGCAATACCACATCAGCCCGAGCGCAATCGGCCCGAACAGATTGGTCTGTTAATAATGTCCCATTGGTCAGAATCGCAACCGGTATACGGGTAATTTTCTTTATTCGGTCTATAATCTTGCCCAGTCTGAGGTTCAAAGTCGGCTCACCTGAACCACTGAGAGTTATATAATCAGCAGTTACACCCTGGCTTAGTTTATCTTTTAGCTCGGCCAAAACCGCCTCAACCGGAACATAATCTCTTCGCTCGATGGTTTTCTCGGTGGTTTTGCCGACCTGGCAATAGATGCAATCAAGTGTGCAGACCTTAAACGGCACAATATCAACGCCCAGACTTAAACCCAGTCTTCGGGAAGGCACCGGCCCAAATAAATACTTTTTCCCCTCAGCCATTTTCTAAATTTCTTTGCAGCTTTCCGCTTGTGCGGCAGATTTTTCTCATTTTCGTATGATTTCGAATATTTCTTTGCACACTTTCAGCAAATCTTCAAGCCAGTCTACCGGCATAACGCAGGCGGCATCGGATTTGGCCTTTTCGGGGTCAGTATGGACTTCAAGGAAAAGCCCGTTAGCGCCCGCCCCGATTGCCGCTTTTGCAAGTACAGGGGCCATTTCACGCCGGCCCGCACTCTCGCTGCCCAATCCGCCGGGCTGCTGTACACTGTGGGTTGCGTCGAAAACAACCGGACAACCCAATTGCTTCATCGCTTCAATCGCTGTCATATCGTTGACGAGCCGATTATAGCCGAAAAATGTGCCTCGTTCGGTGAGCATTATTTTTTCATTTCCGCAGGTACGAACCTTATCAACTACGTTTTTCATCTCAGCCGGGGAGAGAAACTGGCCCTTCTTTACATTTACGGGCTTACCAGTTTGCCCGCAGGCACAAAGCAGGTCCGTTTGTCTACACAGAAAAGCAGGCACCTGAAGACAATCAACAACCTTACCGGCAGCGGCCGCCTGGCCGGCTTCATGGACATCGGTCATAACAGGCAAATCGCTTTTATCCCGTACTGCCCCAAGAATCTCCAGGCCTTCTTCCAGACCCGGCCCGCGAAAACTCGATATACTGCTGCGATTAGCCTTGTCGAAACTCGCCTTGAAAATCACTGGCACAGAGACTTTTTGTCCGATTGTCGAAAGCTTGTCCGCAATATCAAAACAGATGTCCCTGCTTTCGATAACGCAGGGACCGGCCATTAAAAACAAAGGTGCATCCAAACCCACCTCAACAGAACCGCTGCCTTTGCCACCAATCTTAAAATCCATTTTACTCATAGCTCCAATCTAATTTTACCTGACTAATCAATAATCATTAATCATTTTTCAGCCTATCGCCCTGATAATTCTTGTTCTTATCCCTGCCGGCTTAGCACCTTCGAGGACCATTATGTTAACGGCCTGTGGTATGATCTTTATCTGTACCGGCAAATCCGGGCCGGGGTCACCGTCGATTTCACTGGCAATATCAGTCGCATCGGAACTTACCGTAATGTTTTTACCCTGGTGATAAATAACGTCAGAACCGAACGCATGTTGTTTCAAAGCCGTCATTACCGAATGTTTTACCAAGTGCACTTTCGAGGCGCATTTATAAATACAAATATCCAGCAGTCCATCGCCGAAATCAGCGTGATGCAGTATTTGAAGTCCCACAGCATACCTTGAAATATTTCCGACAAAAACCAGCCCTGGACCGTCAAAAATCTCTTTTCCATCTACCTCCACCCTCATCGCCTTAAATTTATAATTCCAGAATGTTCGCCATATAGGCCAGAAGTAATCAAAGTGGTCTATGTGTCCTTCTCTCTGTTTGCTCACGCATTTGACGATCTCTCCATCAAACCCAAAACCAGCAACAGAAGTAAAACATCTTCCGTTTGCGTTTCCCAGGTCTAAAGGTCGAACGTACTCTCCCTCGAAGGTCTTTATCAGTGTATCCAGCCTTTCATCAAAACCCAGCTCATTTGCCAGCAGGTTCTCCGTCCCACAAGGCACTATCAGCAATGGCTTGTCACTTCCTTCCAGGCCGTGGGCAACCTCTCTAACTGTGCCGTCGCCGCCGACAACGACGATAAGCTTGCAATCGTAATCAACCGCTGCATCGGTAGCCAATTCACCGACGTGCTCTAAAGAGGTGGTAAAATTGGTTCGGACCTCAAAACCCTTTTCGCCCAGGTATTCGGCAAACTCTCGTCCGAGCATCTTGCTGCTGCTGGGCCCGGACTTTGGGTTTACAATATAAGCTATATAACCATCATCTGGCTTCATAATTACAAATTTCAATCTTTGGCGGTCTGACGGAGCTTTTCTCTGGTCAAAACGGCATATCCACTGCCGATATGCGGCAAATCCGCCAGGCCCAAACTTAGCTGTACTTCGGCCACTTTCTCTTCGTCAGGTCCTTCTATTTCCACAAAACTGCCCAGCTCCTGCAGTTGGTCCAGGGCAACTTCACATCCGCCGAATCGCCAGATTCGACGCTTCTTTTCAATAACTATCGCTTTTTCGTAACCGAGTTCAGAAAGCAGCTTCTCGACCGAGTCGCTGTCTTTAACTTCTATCTCTATTTCTTTTCGCTTTTTGAATCGGCTTTTTTCCTTTGCGCCTTTGTAAGTCAGAAATATCATCTCCTGGCTACCGGTGACCTGCAGCCGCAATCGAAGGCATCTGTCACTCTTAAGCAAGTCAGAATCGGCATCATCAAAATAAAAATCTGTCTGTTCCCACTCTCCTAGAAATTCGCCGCCGAGTTCTTTTAGCTTAGTCTCTATCGGCTCAAGCGATTGGACTTTCAGCTTTGCTTCAATCTCGACGCACATTATTCGTATCTCGTGATTCGCCTTTCGTATTCTGCTATTATTTAAACAACTATATTTACCAGGCGAGATTTAACAACTATGATTTTTTTAGCTTCCTTGCCGGCCATAGCGGCAACTACTTTTTCACTGCTTAAGGCTTTTTGTTTTATCTGTTCTTCGGTCGCGTCAGCGGCGACAACGATTCTGTCTTTTATTTTACCCCTGATCTGCACCGCCAGTTCAATCTCTTTTTCTTTAACAAGCTCAGGGTCATATTCGGGCCACCGCTGGTAAGCCAGGCTGTCACTGTGCCCTGATTTTTCCCAAAGTTCTTCGGCAACATGAGGCGCAAACGGTGCAAGAATCAGGATGAATTTTTCAATGACCGATTTGGGCCTGATCGGCTCTCTGCCGAGGTGATTTACAAAAATCATCATTGCGCTTATCGCCGTATTAAAACCGAAGCTCTCGATATCGTCACCGACCTTTTTTATCGTCTGATGCAGCAGACGAAGTGTTGCCTCATCGGCTTGTGCATCTTTTACCGCCTCGCAGACGTCACCGCTGCCCTCGTCAATCACCATCCGCCAACTCTTTTGCAGGAACCGATACACCCCCTCGACTCCCTGCGTATTCCACGGCTTCGTTGCTTCCAGCGGCCCCATAAACATCTCGTAGAGCCGCATCGAATCAGCCCCGTAATTGGCGATAACCTTGTCTGGATTGATGACGTTACCACGGGACTTGCTCATTTTCTGGCCATCCTCGCCGAGAATCATCCCCTGATTGATTAATTTTTTGAACGGCTCTTTGGTACTGACATAACCTAAATCGTAGAGAAACTTATGCCAGAACCGCGAATACAGCAGGTGCAGCACTGCGTGCTCTGCACCGCCGATATACAAATCAACGTTCATCCAGTATTTTTCTTTCTCCGTGTCCCAGCCCTGCTTGTCGTTGTTCGGGTCGATATATCGCAGGTAATACCAACAGCTTCCCGCCCATTGGGGCATTGTGTTCGTTTCGCGTTTGGCGATACTCCCGTCGGGCAGGGTAACATTCAACCAGTCTTTGGCATTAGATAACGGCGGTTCGCCCGTTCCGGACGGCTTGTAATTTTCAACCTTCGGCAGTTCCAACGGCAATTCGTTTTCCGAAAGCCCGGCAATATTGCCGTCTTCAGTGTGCAAAATTGGAAACGGTTCTCCCCAGTAACGCTGCCTGCTGAAAAGCCAGTCACGCAATTTATAATTGACAGCCTTTTTTCCCAGTTCTTTTTCGGCAAGCCAGTTTGCAATCTGCTCTTTGAATTCCGCTGTCGCCAGGCCACTGAATCGCCCGCTGTTGACCGCCTTGCCGTCTCCTGTAAAGCATAACTTACCGGCCTTGACCAACTCTTGTTGCTCATTATCCGGCGGCTCGACTACCTGGATAATCTCCAGCCCGAACTTCGTGGCAAATTCGAAGTCCCTGTCATCGTGGGCGGGAACCGCCATAATCGCACCGGTGCCGTAGCTTATCAAAACGTAATCGCTTATCCAGATGGGAATCTTTTCGTCGTTTACCGGATTAATCGCATAAGCGCCGATGAAGACGCCGGTTTTTTCTTTTGCCAGGTCAGTACGGTCCAGGTCGCTCTTACGCGCAGCGGCCTGACGGTATTGTTCTACCTCGTCTTTTTTGTCGTCAGCAGTAATTTTATCAACAAACTCGTGTTCCGGAGCCATCACCATATAGGTCGCGCCAAACAAAGTATCGGGCCGGGTGGTAAAAACCCGTACAGTCTTATCGTAACCATCTACCTTGAAATCAACTTCGGCGCCGATGCTTTTTCCCACCCAGTCAGTCTGCAACTTTTTTATCGAATCAGGCCAATCAACTTCGGCCAAATCTTCCACAAGCCTTTCGCAGTATTCCGTTATCCGCAGCATCCATTGCCGCATCGGCTTTCTAAATACGGGATGGCCCCCTCTTTCGCTCAGACCACCTATCACTTCTTCGTTGGCAAGGACCGTACCCAGCGCCGGACACCAGTTGACCGCTACCTCGGCTTCGTAGGCGAGGCGATTGTCATTTATATATTTTTGCTTTTCGTTTTCATTCAGACCATCGGGAACAGGTAGCTGTTCTATCGGTCTGGCCTTTTGCTCAGCCTCGTCAAAATAGCTGTTGAACATCTTCAGAAATATCCACTGTGTCCACCTGTAGTAATTCGGGTCGGTGGTGTTTATTTCCCTGTCCCAGTCATAGCTAAAGCCCAGAGATTTGATTTGCCTGCGCATATTGTCGATATTTTTCTCAGTAGTCTGGGCCGGATGTGTGCCGGTCTGGATCGCATACTGCTCGGCCGGCAATCCGAACGCGTCCCATCCCATAGGGTGCAGGACGTTGAAACCCTTAGTCCGTTTGTATCGGGCGACTATGTCGCTTGCTGTATAACCCTCCGGATGCCCAACGTGCAGTCCCTGGCCGCTTGGGTAGGGAAACATATCCAGCACATAATATTTGGGCTTTGAATCATCGCCGTCATTTGCTCGGAAGGTTTTGTTCTCTTCCCAGAATTTTTGCCACTTTTTTTCTATCTTGCCGAAATCGTACACACCTTCTTTTGCCATATACTTTTTTTCTCTCCACATCGGCTGTTTTGAAGTTTAATATCCTGCGTGCGGACATGACTGGTCACTGCATCCGTGGCAGCGCTTCGACCCGCTTTCGCTGACGCCGGCCGCGAATACAGACAATTGCTTCTTTAGTTTGCTGCTTCCGCAATGCTCGCATTTTCTTGTTTTTTTGCTGCCGGTGCTCTCCAGAAACTCACTTATCCTGCCGCACTGGCTGCATTTGTATTCAAAAATAGGCATTTTTCTTTCCTAATCCCGTAATTACCGACAAATCCTTACAGAGCAATATGATAAATATACCATATAAATCCACCAAAATCCATACCCAATTGCTTATAGACCGACCTGTCTGGCGTCAATTATAATTTTCCTTCAATGACAGTTGGTTTGGACCAAAGATATGCCGAGCCTCTAAGATTGGTTGAGGCCATTGCCTGGGAGTCGCGACACGCTGAAAAACTTCAGGTAATAGCCGGCAGGGTATTTGAGCAATAATATACTGATCTCAATTGAATTTTCCCGTTTATCCGCGGGTAAGTCTCTTGAAAATAACCAATTACGGCTTTATTCGCGGACATTTACTGCCCTTAAGGGCATAAACCGGTCAGGTTTTTTCAAAGACCTTACCTTCGGTTCCGGCTACTATCCTTTTTATATTTTCACGATGCCGCACGACAACTATTACAGGTATAATCGACGCAGCCGTAAGTAAAGGCCAAAGACCGGCAAAATCCCAGCTTGAATTCACAACTATTGCCAGTACTAATGTCACGGGGAAAGCAACAGAGGCAACAATCGATCCTAAAGAAATGTGCCGCCACACTAAGACCACCGCCAGCCACACCGCAAAGGTCGCCGCAGCACAAACCGTATAGTAAGGCCAAAGCCCGAGTGCTATCCCGAAACTGGTTGCCACGCCCTTGCCGCCTCTAAATTTTATATATACAGGGAAGATATGCCCCAATACCGCCGCGCATCCGACAACAAGCCAAAGAAAAAGTTCGGTGACGCATAGCTCGGAAGAAATAAATCTGCCGGCAACTGCCATTGGTATCAAGCCCTTTAGAACATCAAGGAGAAAGCAGAAGTACGCCCATTTCCTGCCCAGCGCCCGCGAGAGATTTGTGGCACCGATATTGCCGGAACCGATACTGCGCAAGTCCTTGCCATGGGCCTTGGCTATAATCAAACCAAAAGGTATCGACCCAAGCAAATACGCACAAATAATCAAAATTACAAATCTCATTGTCATCTCCGATTGTCAAAGATAGACTTATAAAGGCATTTCAGATGTTCGGCGACTCGGCCGATAGAAATCTTTTCTTTAAGGTTATCTGCCGCGATTGCCTCCGCAGCCGTTTGAATGTTGTCTGTGTTTGAGAAATAACTCAGTGCTTCTGCCAATGCGTCGATATCTTGCGGACTACCAATTACCTTTCCGTGCCGATTATTTGTAAACAAATCGACCGCACCGTTAAACGCGGTGGTTATTACCGGCTTGCCTGCCGCTATAGCTTCCAGAATAAACCTGCTCGAAGGGTCATAAAAGGTAGGCAGCACCGCGACATCGGCTATTGACAGCGCCTCCTGGATTTGACTCAAGTGACCTAAAAAAATGATTCTATTCAAGACACCCAGTTCTTTTGCAAGCTTTCTGTATTGCCTCGGCTTATCATTACCTGCAACAATCAAAAAACAATTGTCAGCCTTGTCTCGCCCCGATGCAATTTGTAGCGCTCTTATTAAACAATTTAATCCTTTGAGCCTGAAATTATTTGCTACAAATAAGAAAAATTTCGAATCAGCCTTTTCTTCAAGACCAAACTCAGCCAATATTCGGGCCCGTAGTTTGTCAGCCTCGGCCGTATCAATCAGTGCATCTGTTTTCACACCGTTTGGTATGACAGCTATTCGCTCTTCAGCAAGGCCGTAATGCTTTCTGAACTGCTCGGCAACATATTTCGAAAGTGCCGCGACTATCGGCCCGGCCGAGTCTCTGCACAGTTTTTTCTCCGCCTGTAAAAGAATAGTTCTTCGAACATTGGCAAAAAACGTGATATTCTTGAATGACTCTATAACTCTGTTTTGGTAACTGGCTGCGTTGCGCAAAGCCGCTTCAGTATAGGCACCTCCTCGTGGTTGATAAACGTCGGCAAAGGTAAAAGGCAAAACGCTGTGAATTATGTCGTAGTCATTCTGTGCCAGATATTTTTGCAACGCCTTTGCAAAGGTAAAGTAACAGGTGCGCCTGCCCGGTTGGTTTTGGCACAGAATATGCACATCTTCTGCGCTTGCCGGGCCTTTTGCGGCAAGTATGTCGACTTCGAGACCCATCTCCGACAGGGCCTGGGCCAACTCAAAAACCGAACGCTCGGCCCCACCCAGAGCCATATCTGCTCGCTCTAATATAATCGCTACTTTCTTCATTACAAAGTTATATAAGACTTATATCAGTTTTTAAAAGGGACTTTTCTGCCATGCCTGACATCATGCCTGGCTATGCGTTTCGCTTTTCTTTTAATCTTACTTATAAATGTTTTATCTTTAGTGGTGAGTTTATCACGGCCGAGGTAGCGAAGATAAAAACGAAGTCTGTCGGTCTTTGAAAAGTATTTACCAGGCGCAGAATAATAAAGCTGGGCCAAATCTTTTACACGAAATCGCCCTCCGAAGAACAACGGTCTAAATGCACGCGCCAAGTCTATCAGATAAAACTCGCCGCTGCCGGTGTAAAATATATGACATAGGTAAAGGTCCCGGTGTCGGTATCCTGTCTCGTGGAATTTTCTTACAAATGTTGCCAATTGAATGACAAAATTTCTTCGCAGCTTCAGATTTTCGACTGTGGGTGGGGAATTAAAATAGTCCGGCAGCTTTCGCTCCAGCGATTCGGCATCGGGAATCTTTTCAGTGATTATAAAACTTCTCTTCTCAAAGAAGCTGCCCATCCACTGGCCGTAACAGATAGTCCTTGGGGTCTTCAGGCCTGCTTTGGCCAGTTCGTTGGCAGGCTCGAAGTCACACGCACAGAAGGTTTTTCGACCGCGATGTGCAAGCCAGTTTTTAATTTGGGCCGGAATCGGCGGCAGGTCATAGCGTTTCAGAAAAAGTGTAGCCCCCGGCTGCTTTATCTCGAATTCCATACGACTTCGGTACCTGGCCAGATTGTCCTTGGCCATGTTCCTGCCGGCCTTAAAGGCAAAAACGGCGCCGATGGAAGTAAGCCCCAACTCTCTAAACGCCCGCTTGAACTCCGCGTCAACGAAAATCGATTCTGAAAGTTTTACAAATTTTTGTTCGTTCATAAGAATCTTATTGATTATTCTGTAATAATTTTTTTGCAGCCTGGCAAACCATTTCTACCGTGATAGCTTCCATACACAGATGCCGGGGTTTTTCACACACGCTTTTAGCGCATGGTGCGCAAAGCACATCGCCTACTATCTGAATTTCGTTTTCATAGCCGGCCTCAGTCCAGGCGGGGTCGTTCGGCCCGAAAAGAGTGATAACCTTTCGCCGCAGCGCTATGGCTATATGTCGCGGGCCTGTATCATTGCTTATAACAAGATCCGCAACCGAATATAGTGACTTTAGTTCACCAAGGCCTAAGGGACTGTCAGCCAGGTTGATAAGCTTGTGTTTACTTAAATCACAGATTTCAGCGGCAATCTTTTTCTCGGCCGGCTCCGGTGACACTGAAATAATAATCGTGGCATTGTAATCGGAAATCAACCTGTCCGCTGTTTGCGAGAATCTGCCGCTTGGCCAGCATTTACTCGGCCCGAACGCTCCACCGGGCACAAGGACCACGACAGGGCCTTTGGTGTCAGCAATTTCCGGCAGTTTGACTTTGAGTTTTGTTTCAGATTCAGGCTCAACAGCCAGTTCGACACTTCTGTCGGCAGTATCTGCTCCCAGCCAGGCGGCGATTGCAAGATAGTAGTCGAGCATCGAGACCGGTTTGAATCTGCCATCGGCCAGTTTCGACGGGTAAAGTCTGTTGGTAAGCAGGAAACCTCGTCCCTCGCGGCAATAACCTGTTCGCGCCGGTATCCGGGCCAAAAAAACCGCCAGCGCTGAAGCAAAAGAATTTTTGAAAAGAATCGCGTGTGTGAACTTATGGCGGCGCAGTTGTTTTGCTATCGCTACTGGACCGCCGTCTTTCTGCTCCAGCCACACATCGTTAAAACTACCAGGCGATAGAACCTCTTGCACAACAGGCCGGCCAAAAAACGATATGACAGATGACTCAAACCTCTGACGTATTGCCCGCAAGGCAGGTGTACACAGAATCGCGTCACCCATAGGCCAAGGGAGCCAGACTAAAATCTTGTCTCTTGAATCCTGCATCTGGTATCTTACTTTACTCAAACTGACCGAAAAACTTCGATTATTTGTTTTAACATTCTGTTAATGAAGAAATTATGATGAAAGTAAAATAACATAAAATCAGTATCAGCCGCAGGCTGAATCCTTAATTTTGATATTTAATCTTTGATTTTTGATATTTCAAACTGACCATCGGTCAGTTTGAGTTACTTTATAAGAGGTGTCTTGCTACTTTTGCCCATGCATCATATAAAAGGCAAGTGACATCATTTGCAGGACCGCAGCAAAACCAAGCGAGATTAAAACCGCGTCATTATCTCTTGTAGGACTTGTCAGAAACCATATACTTATTATCAGGCAAAGCACAACAACAATCTGCACGGCTCCTGCCAGCATCCTCATCATTGAGAAGTCACCGAATCTCTCGAAGCGACGCGCAGCTTTTAACTGTTCCAGAATGGCCTCCAACAACTGTTCACACCTCGACCCACAACTGTTCAGGTCGGCATCTGTTGTTTGCGACTGCTGTGGTTTTTCAATATTTTGCGGCCCTTGCGATGTCAACGGAGTTTCAGTCGGGCTTTTGTAAGTTGAACGATGATATTTTTTAATGATATTGGCTACCTCCTTAATATTTACAGCTTTGAAATCGGGGTTCGACAGGACACGGCTGAATTCTTTATTCTGCGAAGAGGTGTTTATCAATATGGTTTTGCAGCCCGCCCGCCGGCCGGCCTCGACATCACGACTGCTGTTGCCGACCATCCACGATTCACTAAGGTCAATATCCATTTCATCGGCGGCGGCCAGCAGCATACCGGCGTTTGGCTTTCGCCAGTCATGCTCCCTGCGATATTTTTCAACAACTCCTTCGGGATGATAAGGACAGTAATAAATCCCGTCAAGGTGTGTTCCTTTTTCGGCAAGCAGTTGTTTTAATCGGTCGTGGATTTTGCCAAGCACCTTCACGGTGATAATTCCACGCGCAACAGCAGATTGATTGGAAACAACAACCAGCTTATACCCCATAGTTTTGAGTTGGCCCAGTGCCTCAGCTACCCCGTCCAGAAGTTTAACCTGGTCCGGGTTGTTTATATAGCCCGGGTCCTCAATTAGAGTGTCATCACGGTCCAGGAATATCGCTTTGTAGGGCATAGATTTAACTATTCGCAAAAGCTCTGCTCCACCAGGTCGCAGATTATATGATAGGCAAGTTGATGAATTTCCTGACTGCGCGCCGTTGATTTGTCATCCGCACAAAAACACACATCAGCTAATTTCTCAAGCTTGCTGTCGGGGCGTCCTGTAAAGGCAAGAATCCCGGCTCCGGTTTCCTTTGCCGCCTCTGCCGCACAAACCACATTCGCCGATGAACCACTGGTCGAGATGGCCCACAGAACATCGCCTTTTCTAACCAGGGCTTCTACTTGCCGCCTAAAGATACTTTCATATCCGTAATCATTGGCAATCGAAGTCATTATCGAGGTGTCCGTAGAAAGCGCGACCGCGGGCAACGCTGTTCGTTCTCTGCGGAATCTGCCTACCAACTCTCCGGCGATATGCTGTGCGTCGGCAGCTGAACCGCCATTACCACAGATATAAACCTGTCCGCCGGCTTTTAATGATTCGACTATCATCCTGGCCGATGCGGCAATTGCCTCAATGCCGCCTGCTTCGAGTTTCGTGACCATTTGCTTGTGGGTCTCGATTGTTTCTGTAATCTGTTTTTTTGTGTTCTGGTCCATCAGAGCTTTTTTGCCGATGATTTGGCACTTTTAATCATTTCAGCCAATGATTTTGCTTTTTCGATTATTCTTGTTGAGCTTTTGCCTTTAACAATCGGCGCAAGTACAACTTTACCACCCAGAGACTCAACAAAGTCTGCGCCGACTACTCCTTTATCCGCCCAATCCTGTCCTTTTACCAACACATCCGGCTTTGCTTTTTTGATTAAGGCAAGCGGGGCCGGCTCATTAAAAATCGTAATATAATCGACCGTCTCCATCGCGGCAAGCACAGCGGCCCTGTCCAACTGATTGTTGATTGGTCTTTCGGGCCCCTTGACGGTCTTTACGGAACTATCACTGTTCAGTCCGACAACGACTATGTCACCCTGTGACCTGCAAAACTTCAAGAGTTCGATATGGCCTCTGTGCACCACATCAAAACAACCGTTAGTAAAGACTATTCTGTCATTTTGTCTACGGTGCCAGTCAAGTTCGGTTACCAAAGCATCAATCGAACGTACTTTACCGTCTTTACCGCGTTTTTGACTGACGATTTCGTTGATAATTTCTTCGATGGTCACTGTTGCAACGCCGAATTTTTCCACCTCGATACCGCCGGTTATGTTGGACAACTGTACCGCTGTCTTATAATCACAACCCGCAGCCAGACTTATCGCAAGCGTTGCCAGCACCATGTCGCCGGCCCCGGTAACGTCATAAACACTTCGTGGTCTTGTGGCAATAAGCTCACCTGTCTTTTCTGTTCTAAGATATGCACCCTCTTTATCGAGTGTAATTACCACAGCTTTCAGGTTTAACTTGTTACAAAGCTGCTCAGCCGCTTTCTCTGCGTCATCGGCCGTCTTTATCTCAAAGCCAACAGCTAACGAAGTTTCCTGACGGTTCGGCGTAATGACCGTAGCGCCGATATATTTTGAATAGTCACTGGTCGGCGAAGGGTCAACAAGAACCTTTTTGCCGGCCAGTTTTGCCAGCTCTATCATTTTCCGGCATATCCGCGAACTTAGCAGCCCCTTATTATAATCCTGCAAACATACGATATCGGTCTGTCGCAATTTATCTTCGTAAACCTGTAAGACCGCTTCGTTCAATTCGTCAGACAACGGCTCTGTGCATTCTTCGTCCATCCGGAACAACTGCTGCTGATGACGATGCTGGGCCAGACCGATAAGTCTTTGCTTGGCTGTTGTCGGCCGATCGGGCGCCACAACTAACCCACTGATGTCAGAACCACTTTCAGCCAGCGCCTCTTTCAGGATTTCGCTGTTGCCATCCTGCCCTATTATCCCAAGACAGCAGGGCTCGGCCCCCAGAGCAGCGAGGTCGCGAGTTACCGAACCCGCTCCGCCACAACGGTGCTCGGTTTTAGTGATCTTCAGTACCGGCACAGGTGCCTCAGGGCTTATCCTCAGGGCATCGCCATAGACATAAACGTCGAGCATAAAATCCCCGACAACCAGAACTTTTGGCGAGCCCAGATTCGTTACCGTTTTTAATAAATTTTCATACATTTGATTATCGCTGTTTGGATACGAACTACCGCCTGTATCACCTGTTTATCTTGTAAAGATTTTAACCGCTAATCGGCTTTCAATCAACTGTTTTAATTTATCCTCACCCGCTGTGAATTTCAATTCAACCGCCAGATATGCCAAAAGTGCCGTTTTTTCAGCCTCTGCCGGCTTATCCGGGCACATACTTACAGCCTGCGGCAGCAGTAATGCCGTTTTGGTCCAGTCTTTGTGCGTTGTCAGCATTAAATCGGCATCCAGGTATCTGGCCTCTTCGTAAATATCAATGACATCGTCCACCGTATAGCGATGGTGGTTGTTATAAACCCTCGAACCTGCCAACTCGACTCCGAGCCTTCTGACGGTGTTTGAAAAAGCGTTCGGGTTGCCGATTCCACAGAAAATAAATACCTTTTTGCCCTCTAATTGCTCTATGCTGATTTCTTCGCCGTCTATGGCCTTTACGCAAACCGGCGAATGTATCGACCTTGCGATTATCATTTCCGAATTGAGTGAGCACAACTCTTCTTCGAGCCTGGCCAATTTGTTCTCTCTTACCTGGTCACATCTGGTAATAACAACCGCGTCAGCCCGCCTGAGTGAACCGGCCGGCTCCCTTAATAGACCGGCGGGCAGCAGCTTTCGGTAACCGAAAGGGCGGGTGGAATCGATTGTTATGATATCTAAGTCTCTGTGCAGACGACGATGTTGAAATCCATCATCCATAACCAGAACTTTTGCCCCGAACTCACTGACTGCTTTGGTTGCGCCTGCGGCGCGGTCTGAATTTACAATCACCTTAGCCTGGGGACAGCTTTTGGTAAGAATCGCCGGCTCATCAGAAAATTTACCTTTTTTTGTTTTGTAGCCACGGGTAAGTATTGCGCAATTGATACCTTTTTCCCACAGCAGATTGCTCAGCCAGATTACAAGCGGCGTTTTGCCGGTTCCGCCCGCCGTTATGTTGCCCACACTCAAAACCACCGCGTCCACACGATGTATTTTCAGCCAACTCTTGCTGTAAAGGAGATTACGCAGACCAATAACAATCCTGTAATCCAATGCGGCAAGCGCCAAAAAGAATCGCACAACCCCGGACCACAAACCCATTTTCTGGCCTGAAACCAGCTTACGATAAAGTTCCTCGTTCAATTACAAGGTCCTTCTAACATTTAGCTGTTGATATTTAGCCCTGGGTTTTACCCAGGGTACGAACCACAACACAAACCTATTGGCTTTTTATCTTTTCGATAATCGCGTCGGCCATTTGACTCGTACCGACGGCAGTTGGGTCGTTGCGGTCGGGTTTCATATCGTAAGTCACACTCTTGCCTTCGGCAATTACAGCAACTACCGCGTTTTCAAGATTGTCAGCCTCAGTTATCTTACCAATGTGTCTTAACATCAAAACCCCGCTTAATATAAGTGCGGTAGGATTGACTTTGTTCTGCCCCTTGTATTTTGGTGCGCTGCCGTGAGTCGCCTCGAATATCGCCCCTTTTTCGCCGATGTTGGCGCCAGGTGCCACACCCAGTCCTCCGACAAGCCCTGCGCACAAATCACTTATAATGTCACCGTACAGATTCGGCAGCACAATAACGTCGTACAGTTCCGGCTTTTGAATCAACTGCATACACATATTGTCAACGATACGGTCTTCGAACTCAATATCAGGATAGTTCTTTGCAACCTCACGGCTGACCTCAAGCCACAAGCCATCCGAGAACTTCATAATATTAGCCTTGTGCACAGAAGTAACTTTCCTGCGGCCCAATTTACGGGCATAGTCAAAGGCAAAACGCACTATGCGTTCCGTACCCTTAACCGAGATTGGCTTTATGCTTATGCCGGAATCGTCGCTTATCTTTCGCTCGCTGTGTTCATTTAGCCAGCCGATAAGTTCAGCTGTATCATTCTTGCCCTTTTCAAATTCAATTCCCGCGTACAGGTCCTCGGTGTTTTCGCGCACAATCACAAGGTCGATATCCGAATACCTGCTGCGCACCCCCGGATAGCTCTTACAGGGGCGCAGACACGCATAAAGGTCCAGCGTTTGACGAAGATAAACATTTATACTTCTAAAACCCGTACCGACCGGCGTAGTAATGGGCGCCTTCAATGCCACACCGTTTTTCTTAACCGATTCGATCGTAGCATCCGGCAGCGGCGTACCAAGACGCTCCATTACATCCGTACCAGCCTCAGCCATTTCCCAGTTTAGCCCGGCACCGGTGGCATCGACACACCTGCGCGTAGCTTCGGCAATTTCTGGACCAATTCCATCACCCGTAATCAATGTTACATCTACCATTTACTCTTGCTCCTAACAGTTTGCGAAACAAATATACTATTCTTTGCCTACACAAATGTCAACAATAGCATTTCTATTTATTTTTCCGTATACTTAATTGTAGGGCGGCATCTATGAACAAAGCTTCAGCACGGTAAAAAAAGAAAGGCTGTTATGGCATCATTACCAGAGAACATAAGCTTCAGCGACTCCATCTACCAGTTGTGGTCCCTGATGAATCCCTGCGTTATATGTCCGCGCAAATGCAAAGTACATCGTAGTAGGGACCAGGTCGGTTTTTGCGGCATCGCTGACATACCCGTCATAAGCTCTGCATCACCTCACTTCGGCGAAGAATCGGTACTTGTAGGAACCGGTGGCTCAGGGACGATATTTTTTGCAGGCTGCAACCTGGGCTGCATCTTCTGCCAGAACTACGACATAAGTCACCATCGCCATGGCAAACGAATGGAAATCGAGCACCTCGCTGAACTGATGCTCGACTTGCAAAACTATGGCTGTGTCAATATCAACCTCGTCAGCCCAACCCATGTTGTACCGCCTATTGTTGCAGCTATCGAATTGGCAAAAAAGGACGGCCTGACGCTACCGATAGTCTATAATACCGGCGGCTATGATTGCATCGAAACGCTGAAACTGCTTGAAGGCTTCGTAGATATCTATATGCCCGATATGAAATACTCAGACCCGAGCGTTGCCGAACAGCTTTCCAGTGCACCCGATTATCCGCAGATAAATTTCGCAGCCGTAAAAGAAATGCATCGCCAGGTCGGTGACCTTCAAGTCTTGGATGGCCTGGCTGTTAAGGGCCTTTTAGTAAGGCACCTTGTCCTGCCGAACAACCTTGCCGGCAGCTTCAAGATTATAGACTTCTTAGCCGGCGAAATTTCACCAAATACTGCCATCAATGTAATGGACCAGTATCGGCCTTGCTATAAGGCCGCGACTGTCGGCCAGATAAACCGCCGACCCCATCGAGAAGAAATCGAATCCGTCCAACGCTATGCGGTCGAAAAAGGATTGAACGTCATTGACTGACAAGCTGCTTTTTTGATGTTTTTGAAGAAAGCAATTGACAATCCGTGGACAAAGCTGTTATAAAGCTATCACAACTTCATGGGAGTGTAGCTCAGCTGGTAGAGCAACGGCTTTTTAAGCCGTAGGTCTTGGGTTCGAGCCCCAACACTCTCATTGCCTCTTTCTTTGTAAAAACCTTTGTTTTACAAGGGGTTATAGTTTTTGTATTTGTGGCTTTACAAATCTCACTTTTTATGGATTTTGCTGAATTTTGATTAATTCTAATGGGGTTTCTAGTACCTCATAACATTTGAATTTGTGGGTACAATCTTTTCAATTTAACTCTTGCGTCTTCGGTCGTAAACTGCCAATCCACTGCTTTCTGGTTGGCATTTCGTTTACGGTACCATGCTTTTGCTTCCTGTCGCAATGTTGCCATGTCCGGTATTCGTCGATCCAGGCATTGTTTGGTGAACACGCTGAGTTCTGATATGTTAGTGTATCACATTAATGAATCGGTAATTGAGGCTGACATATTCGTGAGCGTGGATTCCTCCGGTTATGGAAATTTTTATGTTGACAATGTCGTATTTGGCCAGGCTATGGGCTTCGACATTACCGGTGTGAGATGCGAGGGCAATATATCCATAACACCGGAACCCGCGACGATATGTTTGCTTGGACTGGGTGGATTAGCTTTGCGGAGAAAACGCAGGGCATAAGTAACTTTAAATTCAAGATCAAAGGGCTGTGAGCTTAACACTCCCAGCCCTTTTTTAGTGTTTCATTCTCAGCCCAAATTTACAACCTGACAACCAAAAGGTCAAATATTGCACAAAACCACAAAAAATGTAAATCCATAAGATTTGTAATATCAATTTGCCGACAACACATATTTTCAAACTTGACACCCGCTTTAATATCAAAGATGTCAAGGCTTGACATAAGCAGCGATATGATGAATCATTGTCGTGGTTTTTGTGGAAATTGACAGTATGTTCGGTTATAATATGCGGCAATTATGAAAATTGCTGCAAAAGACAACTCAGAAATTTTGTTGAAAATGCCTCTGGAAGAGCTGCTCAACGGCGCCAATGAAGTCAGAAAAAAGTACATAGGCACAGCGTTGGAATTGTGCAGTATATTAAATGCCAAATCCGGCCTATGCAGTGAGGACTGCAAATTCTGCGCACAATCGGCGAAGAATTGCAGCGATGTGTCGGTTTATCCTCTTAAGGAAAAAACACAGATAGTAGAAGCTGCCCGAGAGGCAAAAGCTATCGGTGCTCACAAGTACGGTATTGTAACAAGTGGAAACCGCTTGACCGATAAGGAATTAAACCTGGTTGCTGAGGCAATAGCGCAAATAAAAGATGAAATTGGTATTGTCGTTTGTGCTTCGCTCGGAGCTTTGGAAAAATCACAGTTGAAGCTTCTGGCCGACGCCGGGCTTTGTCGCTATCATCACAACATCGAAACTTCGCGACGTTTTTACCCGCAGATTGTCTCAACCCATAGTTTTGACGAAAGGATAAACACGATAAAGGCCGCCAGGGAAGCAGGACTCGAAGTTTGCAGTGGTGGAATTATCGGGATCGGTGAGACCTGGCAGGACAGAATCGATATGGCTTATACATTGAAGCAACTGGGTGTAGATTCGGTTCCCATCAATATATTGGTCCCGATTAAAGGCACTGCTCTTGAGTCAGCCGAATCTCTATCAGCCGAAGACGCCATAAAGACGATATGTATTTTTCGCATTATCTTAAAAGACAAAATCATCAAAATCGCTGCCGGCAGAGAGACCGTTTTAAAAGACTCCCAGATTACCGGTTTCGCCGCCGGTGCCAACGGAATGCTTATTGGTGGATACCTGACCATCAAGGGAGCAGGCCTTGAAGCCGATTACGCACTCATTGAGCAGATAAAAAAACTATGGACAGAATAGAATCTCTGTTGTCACAAAGAAAAGCCGATGGACTTCTACGGACCTTAAGGCCCGCCGATTTTCGCAGGGGCGGCCGAATTCATCGAGCAGGCAGAGAGTTTCTTGACTTTTCTTCGAATGACTACCTGGGCCTGTCAAACCATCCCAGGCTCAAAGAAGCCTCACGAAAAGCCATAGAAGAATTCGGAACAGGTTCGTCAGCATCACGGCTTTTAAGCGGCGACTTACATCTTACCCACTTGCTGGAGGAAAAAACAGCTTCGTTCAAAGGTACCGAAAGTGCCTTAGTTTTAAATTCGGGCTATCAGGCCAACGTTGGCATAATAAGTGCGTTGTGCCGGGCGGGTGACGCTGTTTTTTGCGACAAGCTAAGTCACGCCAGTATCCTTGATGGGGCGATGCTGTCGAAGGCCAGGCTGTTTCGTTTTGCCCATAATGACCCCGGCCACCTGGAATCTCTGTTAAAGAGACATGGCGACAGGTTTGACAGTCGCTTAATAGTAACAGAAACAATATTCAGCATGGACGGTGACAGACCGCCGCTGCGAGATATAGTCGAGGTAAAAAACAAATATGGCTGCCGGCTTATGGTAGACGAGGCACACGCTACAGGGATATTCGCAAAAGACGGAAGCGGCATAGTAGCCGAGCAAGGCCTGGTCGATGAAGTTGATTTGATAATGGGTACGTTTGGCAAGGCCCTGGGAAGTTTCGGCGCATACGTCGCCGGGGCAAAAAAGATGATACAGTATCTGGTTAATACCTGTCGCAGCTTTATATATTCAACAGCGCTTCCGCCTGCGGTTATAGCTGCTAATCTTGCCGCTCTGGAACTAATCGAGACCGAACCCTTTCGCAGAATCGAGCTTTTGGAGAACGCCTCATACTTTAGAACCGAACTTGCCGGAAAGGGTTTCGAAGTTAAAGGCTGTTCGCAGATAGTGCCGGTAATAACCGGCGACACGAAAACCGCTGCTGTCTTAAGCGAACGTCTTTCGGAAAACGGCTACTGGGTTTTGCCTATTCGACCGCCAACGGTGCCTAAAGGCCGGGCCCGTTTGCGATTTTCTTTGACCTGGCATCATAATAAAAAAATCTTGTCAGACTTGATAGAGCAACTCAGTGGGGCGGTGTGATGTTTAAGTTTGTCGACAGAAAACAGAGCAGAAATCTTGTCCTGATTGGCGGATGGGCGTTTGATTATAGAATCTTCGAGACGATGGACCTGCCTTATAATTATTTTTTCTATATAGACGAAGCTCAAGGTGGTTTTGAGACCGAACTGAAGCAATTATTAACGAAGAGGCGTTTTGAAAAAATATCGTTGTTCGGCTGGTCGCAGGGTGCTTTTGTGGCCTGTGACTTTGCTTCCAGGAATCCCGACATCACCGAAGAGGTCATCCTCGTTGGTCTGCGCAAAAAGTACGAAAGAAAAAACCTGCACCAGATAAAAGATTATCTTTTAAAAAACAAAAAAGCGTTTCTCTACAAGTTCTACAGAGATTGTTTCTGCCAAGAGGAGGAAAAACATTATCTCTGGTTCAAAAAAAATCTCTTGAAGGACTATCTGAAAAAAATGGAACTGGGCAAACTGGTCAGTGGTTTAGATGCCCTTGCGCAATATCAGATACGACTGGAATCTCTTAAAGAAATAGAGCGTATAAAAATCGCTCATGGCCGAGAGGATGCTATCGCGCCTGAATCCGATGCCATCGATATCGCCAACAGCCTGCCGCAGGCAGAATTTATCAGCTTTGAGTGTGCCGGCCATCTGCCGTTCCTGCGTCAGGATTTTAAGAAGCATTTTCATGAGTGACATAGAGACAATCAAACGGAACTTTTCCCGCTATGCCTCGTTTTATGACGACTATTCGGGCGTGCAGAATCGGGTTGGGCAAAAACTCATCGATTTTGTTGAGCAGAACTCGTTTGATAAAATTCTGGATGTAGGCTGTGGCACCGGCAATTACACACGTCTTTTGTGCCGGCAGTTTCCCGACGCTGCTGTAAAAGCCCTGGATATATGTCCACAGATGATTAGTATTGCCGAGCGTAAACTGGCTGGTAACAAAATAGAATTTATGATAGCCGATGCCGAGACGGCGGTTTTTAACCGAACTTTTGACCTTATTACATCTAACGCCTGCTTTCAGTGGTTTGACAACACCGAGACTGTCATAATGAATTACAGTGACCTGCTCAATGACAATGGGACTATTTTATTTTCGGTGTTCGGGCCGCAAACTTTTCACCGCCTGCGCCGGTGTTTGGAACGGCTGTATAAAAAAGAAGTGCGTACAAGCTCGTCCGGTTTTATTACAGCAGGCGAAATAGAACAGATATTAGGTAAATATTTTAATGATTTTTTCGTTGAAGAACAGATAATTGAAGAAACTTATGACTCTTTGTGGTCATTGCTAAATACAATAAAATATACAGGAACACAAGGCGACGGCATCGAGGGCCAAAATATCACCAGAGGTCAAATAACCGAGCTGGAAAGAATATATAAAGAAGAATTCAAAACTATAACGGCCGTGTACCAGATTTTTTACTGCCGGGCACAGAAAGGACCAAACACTTGAACGGCCTTTTTATAACTGCAACGGACACCGAAGTCGGCAAAACCGTAATTTGCGGTCTGCTGGCCCGATACCTCATCGACAGAGGATACAATGTTATAACACAAAAGTGGATTCAGACCGGTTCGGTCGATTTCCCGGAAGATGTTGCTTCACATCTGGAGTTTATGGGCAAAAGCAAAGACGATATTGAAACTTATCTGCCTCATATGGTCCCGTATATTTTTCGGCTGCCGGCCTCGCCGCATCTTGCCGCCGAATCGGAAAAGGCAAATATCGATGCTGCAAAAATCAAAGACAGTTACCATGCACTGTCAAATAACTTTGATTTTGTTATTGTCGAAGGAATAGGCGGCGTTCTGGTGCCATTTAACAGAAGCCGGCTAATTATCGATATAGCCGCCGAACTCGCTTTGCCGGTAATAATCGTTGTACCGAACAAACTCGGTGCCATCAATCATACGCTTTTGACTGTAGAAGCGGTAAAAGCCAGAGGAATGAAAATTCTGGGCATCGTGTTCAATAGTCAGGGCATGGAAAAAGAAGACCCCAATGTCTTGCAGGACAACCCCAAAATTATAGAAGACTTGACCGGCCAAAAAATATTCGGCATTCAACCCAGACTGGATGATAGGCAGATGTTACAAAGAGTTTTTATTCCAATAGGTGACAGCATCTTCACAGAGTTGAAAGGGAGGCTGCCGAATGGATAGCTGGATTGCCAAAGACCTGAAATACATATGGCATCCTTACACGCAGGCCAAAGACTATCAAACACTGCCGCCTGTGTTGATAGAGAAAGCAAAGGGCGTCAAACTCTACGACAACAAGGGCAGGTTCTACTACGATACCATTGCAAGCTGGTGGTGTAATGTCCATGGCCACAATCACCCGAAGATAAAAGCGGCAATCAAAAAACAGCTGAATTCTCTGGAGCACGTTTTATTTGCCGGCTTCACCCATAAACCAGCAATACTGCTGGGCCAAAAACTTGTTTCGGTCACACCGAAGAACCTGACCAAAGTCTTCTTTTCCGATAACGGCTCTACCGCCGTCGAAACCGCCCTCAAAATGTCGGTTCAATACTGGGCCAATATCGGCAGAAAAAACAAAACCAGATTTGTGTCGCTGGATCTTGGTTACCATGGTGATACGGTAGGGGCGATGAGTCTCGGCGGAAATACGATCTTCAACAAAACGTTTGCCCCTTTGCTTTTTGAATCCTTTAAGGTTCCTTCACCTTATTGTTATCGCTGTCCAATGGGCAAAGAAAGAAATACCTGTAATATCGACTGCATAAAGCCTTTAGAAACCACTTTAAAAAGACATAAGAATCAAATTTCAGCACTTATCGCAGAACCCCTGCTGTTGGGTGCAGCCGGGTTGATTGTCTACCCCGTCGAATACCTCAAAAAAGCTGCTGCCCTCGCTAAAAAATACAACGTTCATTTGATTGCCGACGAGGTAGCTACAGGTTTCGGAAGAACCGGCAGGATGTTCGCGTCTCAGTACGCCGGTGTAGAACCTGACATTATGTGCCTGTCCAAGGGAATAACCTCCGGCACACTTCCTTTTGCCGCGACCCTGACCACGGAAAAAATCCATAATGCCTTTTATGACGACTACCAGAAACACAAAACCTTTTATCACGGCCATACCTATAGCGCAAATCCGCTCGGCTGTGCAGCGGCAATTGCGAGTCTCGATATTTTTGAACAGGAACAGACGCTGGAAAAAATAAAAGATACCATTGCCGTACTTCATAATGGTCTGGAGAAGTTCAGGCAGCTAAAATCTGTTGGCGATGTAAGATATATCGGAATGGTAGGGGCCTTAGAGCTGGTAAAAAACAAAAAGACAAAGGAGCCATTCGCCGTTAGCGAAAGAATAGGCTGGCAGGTCTTCCGCCAGGGACTAAAAAACAATCTTATTTTGCGTCCTTTGGGTGATGTCATATACCTGTTTCCACCTTTGAGTATCACCAAAAAACAGCTAAGTGATATTCTTGGAAGGATGTTCGAAATTATCAAAAAAGTGCCGTGATAAGTATAGAGGTGGTAAGAAGAACACCGAACGCAAGATGAAGCCGGGCTGATTGAATATCAACGAACATCGGTATCATAGATGCCGGAAACGAAACCTAATTTATTTACAAGTCCTTAGAGCCTATCCGAATAACCAGGAACAACGAAACGTAATTACGGCACAGACAAAATGAAGCAAGGCCAAATAATTTTCAGGTTTCTTTTCCCAACGCGTCAAGATGCGGCGAAACCGGTTCATCCAACTATGCGTCCGTTCCACAACCCAGCGTCGAGCTTTAAAGCCTGCCTCTCGCTTAATCGCTTGTGCCTC
>SDBV01001097.1_pt1 | contig 40168 bp, 50 predicted proteins | sample 2277081 | NCBI WGS metagenome assembly SDBV01 (sample SAMN10402039, study PRJNA504765) | marine sediment metagenome | isolation source: marine sediment core GS10_PC15, 223 cmbsf | place: Arctic Ocean: Southern Knipovich Ridge | collected 2010
GTATTGTTTGGCGCCTTGTTGTATGATTCATAATATTTGATACACCACTTTGCGATACGTCGCATGTAGTCTGCCTCAAATAAATTTACATCCAGATTTTTTCTTACGCCGACTAAAAATTCTTTCGACGTGATCAATCCCAGTATGAATCGTTTTTCAAGTTTGCTATCTATTCTCTGTCGTTTCACTTATCGCCTTTTTAATCCAGTTTAATTCTGTATCGTTGAGCCAACAGCTTGTCAAATCATGAGCACGTGATTGCAGAAATTTAACGAATAAATCTCGCATAGGCATAAATCGTTTAAGTTTTCCTTCCCATTTTGGATATCTAAAATGCCAATTACGTATATACTCAAAGTACAATCCGGATAAATCAACGCCCTCTGCCTGTGTATTCAATATGCTGTACAAAACGTCCAGTCTTATATTTGCATTGTGATAAACGTGTGACATTTCCGATGACTGATTCGTGCGAGTCAGTGCGTAATTTTGAAAACCACCGATCAACTGCAACAATTGAGCCATGATCTGAACATCAACTGGAATCTCCGATAATGATGATTCGTTAATCAATCCTTCAGCGTAACTCAACCATTGTTGATCGAGGACAGAAAATCCTCTGAGCGGAGCCTGATTCATTTTATCTCTTATCCAGCCAAACGCACCACGAAACATATTTGCAGTGCAGCATTGTGGCAAGTCCTCATTTCCTTTTATGATCTGATCGCAATACCAAACTAACGTTTCTTCCAATTCGCTGGTGTTGACTCCATCTTCCGAGTGAATCGCATAAAATTGTTTTTCAAAGTCCGCCAACTTCCTCCAGTAAATGTACCCCCATTTTTCTTGAATCGTTTTACACAGTAATTCGGCCATCTGACCGAATTTATTTTTACCTGCTGATGAATGTTTCGATTTCGCCTTTGACTTTCCCTCACCACGCGACCCCCTAAAGGGGGTCGCTTTGTGGCTTGAGGAGGGAGGTAGAAGTCCGGGGTATTTTTTGTCAGACTTTTTAGATTTAGTTCGATAAGGTTTACTATTAGTGGGTTCACTAATGTTATCTATTCGTGAACGTGCTTTTGGAATCAACATTTTTATGGAATATCTATTGCGCGTTCCAGATGTTTCCAATAGACCCATCTGAGTCAGATACGATAATTTCTGCCACATTGTATTTTCTGATAGTCCTAGTGCTTTCGCTAACTCAGATGTTTTCCATTTTTTATGTGGAGCCTCTAAAGTATATTTGTACAGATTTTTCCACAATGCAACTCTTGATGGATGTATACTTTGATTCACCATGAATAACATACATTTATCATAGTCGCGTTTATTTAATTTATTACGAATTTGCGGCATCTTTTCTATCTTTCACTTTGACATTCTGCTTACGTTTTAATCGGACCTCTGCTTTCCATTGAGGTGATTGCTTTCGATCCTCAAGAATCCAATCAAGAATACTAGATATTGTATTTGGATTTATACAATTCATATCAGGTATGTCCTGATGCATTACACTGTTCAATTCTAATTTGTTTTTATTCCACGCCATCTGATTCTATTCTCCAGTGTGTTGATGTAATTCTATCAATTTCAAAGCAGTTTCCGTAATTAAGAGTTTATTCTCTAACAACATCATCTGTTTTGTAATCGAATAGGTGATTTTCTTATCGTCAATAAGACTTGCGATTCGCTTATTTATATCATCGATATTTAACATTGTATCGACAAACTGTGTTTGTAACATTTTTGAGACATGATTCTCGTTAATCGGATGTTGTGTTTGCTCAGAACTTAATAATTTATCGCCGTTCAATCCATCACTCGAATTATTTCGTGTCGTGTAGTCTATCATGAGCATTTCAATAACATTTCTTCTGGTCACGTTATTTTCTTTGACCACCTCTTTGAATGTGGAATGTAGAAGTTTAGTCATTCCACATTTCATATAGGTCGTTGCAAATGTATTCACCTTCGGAACCTCCAAATTATGATACTTTCCCCTTATATAATCCATCATAAGTCCCGGCAAAACAACTAATATGGTGGTCTTATTTTTTCCAATAACAGCTATTTTGAATAGCTTGTATATATCACTAGATATATCATAGCTTGCACATATCATTCTACTATTATTCATTATTCTATCTCCAATTCTTTTCGCAATTTACGTACAGACTTGTCAGACATTGAGCCTGGGTCTGATTCCTCAATTGTGATAATCTCGGTTATACCTGGGAAGCCTGACAACCACTTTGCCAGCTTGTACGCCTGGTGAGTCGCCGCTCGATCTGAGTCAAATAACACGTATCGTCGATGGAAATGGCTTAGGCGTAGGGCCTGTAGTTCTGACCAACTCACACCGAACGTCGCTACTGCCCCTGAGCCAAATCGCCATACATCGATGACCCCTTCCATGATGACTACCGCATCGCCTTTTATGTGATGTTCTGCATACAACAGTTCATGCGGTGATTTTATGGACTTTTCTGTACTGCACAAAACATACTTGGACCCGTCATCCTTTTTTATGGATCGAGTTTGATACGTTACTAGATTTGCATTGTGATCATAAATTGGAATGAACAAACTCCAAGCCGCTGCCCCACCAAGTGGGCCTATGCCTCGAACACCCCATTGATCGTATAACATACTGGGTAGAAATCGACGTTTTTGCAGATATTCAATATGTGGACGGAGAAGCGGGCCCACATCTTCGGGTAAACTTATTTTACTGACTCTGTTTCTAACTCTGGACTGTATCTGTGTGGGTTTCACTTCTCCACGAGTTTCGTATTTGTGGAATAGTTCTCTGAGACTTTCGTCCGGAGCATGATATTCCAACAACTCACGTAAAGTAATTTTCCCACAACGCCAACAATTCAAGTTACCACGTTCCAAGTTAAACCCAAGATGGTATCCGCCCGTGCCGCCAGCACATTGTGGTTTAGGACAATGAATCTGCATCCAACCTTGTTTACAATGATGATGACCATCAAACATATGATGTATGTTGCGATCCTTTACGAATGTTACTAGATCAAACATTTTTTCTCGCTATCATCAATTCACACTATGGGCGCCATCGAGGTCGAATCGATGTACCGGGCCCTGTAGACGTCTTATATTCCCACGCCCTCGACGATTAACTAATCGTCATCATCGTCATCGTCATCGTCATCGTCATCGTCATCGTCATCGTCATCGTCATCGTCATCGTCATCGTCATCGTCATCGTCATCATCGTCATCATCATCGTCATCATCGTCATCGTCGTCTGCATCATCATCATCGTCATCATCGTCATCATCGTCTGCATCATCATCATCGTCGTCGCCATCATCATCGTCGTCAAAATCAAAATCATCGTCGTCGCCGTCATCGTCGTCGTCAACTACTGGTTTGGACTTTTTCTTTTTCTTGGGCTTTTCGTCCGATGATTTCTTTTTAGACTTTTTCTTTTTGGATTCTGATTCAACGCCAGCATCGACTTTCGGACCAAAGTGCTTGTTGTACTCCTCCAAAATTTCACGCATAGTTTTGCTCATGGTTTTACCCTGTAGCTTGAGTATACGTTTGAATTCGTCTTTGATTCTTTCAGGCATTTTGGTTACTATGAAATGACACAAAGCCTCTTTTGATTCCGCTTCGACCTTTTTTGTTTTGGTCTCCTCAACAGGATTCGATTTTTTAGCCGTTGTCTCCTTTTTTGCCTTGTTCTTGTTCTTACGATTTTTCTTGCCTTTGTTTTTACTTTTACGCCTACTCATTAGAAAATTCTCCCATTAACTCGAACCATGCGTCTGAAACCCTTGCCTCAGACCATTTCCAATCTTCAACTAACATACGAATAATAATTTGTGTGGACGTGATCAATCGAGTTTTAGACGGCAACATTTTAGGGTTTCGGCTCGTTCTGGGCGGAAACATTTTCTGTCCTCGATCTGATAAGATATAGTCCACGATTCGTTGTGCATCCTCGCTTAAAAACTTTACTCTTTCGTTTATTTCATGATAGGGGTCCTCCATGTTAGTAAAAACAGCGGATGAAAATGTATCTTTGTTTCGATATTCTTTTCGTATGTGATCTAAAAGATGACCTTTTAATTTGATATAAATCCATGTACTGTATGCTCCAAGCTCACTATCATAATCGGCCGGAAGTCTTGTTATTATCAAACCTAATGCTGAAACAGCTTCATCCTCGATGGAACATCTAATGGCGCCAGAACACTTGTGAGATATACCACGAGCCATGAATTTTGCTTTATGATAGAAATGATTATATAGTTCTACAAGTTCATTCTCATTCAAACTAATGACGATGACTGTTTTTATATCACGCTGTGTCATTCGGAATTGCATCATCAGAACTTCCGAGTAAGTTGGAAATACTCTTGCTTTCTTTTCCGTAGTCTTTTTCATATCATCATTCATTGTACAATAGAATGCTGACCCCCTATATCTAAGTTTATACATTCTTGTGTTTTCCTAGAATTTTGTATATTACCTTTTGTTTCTTGATAAGTTTACGAATCATAGTTGCGTCAAGACTATTTTCTAAAACTAGATGTTGAATCAATACACTGCCACTCTGTCCTATTCGATGTACACGATCCTCCGCCTGATTCAGATTGGCGGGGGTCCAGTCCAATTCAGCGAAAACGACGTGTTGCGATTTGGTTAGCGTTATACCCGTTCCGGCCGCCTTGATGTTGCCTATAAACAGATTGACTTTACCACTTTGAAACGCATCTATATTTTTCTGTCGTTTACGTGTACTCGTTTTACCCGTAATAACCACACACTTGAATTGTTCGGAGATGCGTTTGATGACTGCCTTATGATGAGCGAAGCAAACCACCGGGCCGTTAGCCAACGCCGTTTTCAGATGATCAACCACCTGATCGACTTTCGATAGAGCGATTTCTTTTCGTATCGTAGACAGTTTATTAAAGTTTCTATCTTTGACGTTTTTTGATCCGCCCATTTTTATGAACTGCTCGTAATCGGCATAAATCTTACGTTCACGCTCGATGATTTCTCTAATACTACTATGAGTCGGCAATTCTATTACCTGTCTGATTTTGGGCGGTAGTTCGCTCAAGACCTGACTTTTCAATCGACGTATCATAAATTTACTGTAGAGTTTGTCCGACAATTCAAACAGATTGGATGCACCCTTATAGTTCATGCCATAACGTGTTCGCTTGGGATTACAATAACGATAGATGAATCGAACGTAGGAATGCCCCAAATCTTTTTTATCGAGCAACTTGACGATGGGCCATAAATCAATCGGATGATCCGTTATCGGAGTGCCCGATAGAAAAACTTTTCGTATTGCCTTTAACGGTTTCCACCGCTCATGTTTCTGTGTTTTTCCTCGGCCTGTTACTACGCGTGTTCGTAGTGCCTTGGGATTCTTGATGTTCTGACACTCATCCACAATCATCAAATCCCATTTGATTTCGTCCAGTTGATTTTTGTAGTGTCTGAGCACGTCGTAATTTATAATAACGATAAACTTTTTCTTATTGGCGATTCGTTTGAATGTTCCGTCAGATGTGCCACGTACAATCCACGTCCGAAGATGACGTACACGCCATGCTTTTATCTCACGTCTCCAGTTGATTTTCAAGGTAGCGGGACAGATCACCAAAACTTTTTTAATTGTGGGATCATTATTGATGTGCCCGATGCTTTGAATTGTTTTGCCTAGACCGGGATCGTCCGCAAGAAGCACGTTCTTGTGTTTCAACAGGTATCGAATTCCCTTTTTCTGAAAATCTCGATACCGCTTTTTAGCGGGCCGTTTTAGTTTCATTCTATTTCGTAACTGACTTACGTAACAAACTGAATCTTATTTCAATATCGCATGGATAACACATCGTTGCCGCGTTGAGAGGTTTGAATTCCCAGGTCAAAAAATCAAATGCTTTATCATCAATTTTTCTAAACAGTATAATATGGTTTGTTTTTTCCTTTGTGGCGAATTGTGTATCATTAGAAATATCACCAAACAGAACTGAAACTGGGTTAAAATCGAGCTGTGTTATTTTTACGGTCATGATTACGTCCTTTCTGCACTTTGTTCATAACATTACCAGGCCAGGTATTTCTATTATGTACGTAACTGAAAATCAAAGGGATTACATCTGATGAATAAAATTCAATTGGCTTCTCCACAAGAGGTTTTATATCTAAAAGTTTTATCGCCGCCACTACTATAATCGCCGGTGATCCGATTCGTCTAGCGATCTGTCCGATCGTAACTTTCACACGTCGTGTTCTCACGATTCTGCCTTATTCTATTGTTCTATCGACCGTTGTCAACACTTAAATCAAATAAAAATAAAATAATTTTCTATCAAAGTTGTGGCCGTGCCTAAAAATTCGAGTCTATTATTATAGATTGAACGTCACCGAATCACACGATTATGTATTTTTTCAACGTTCATTAGGGCTGCTCTCGCCAGGTAATTGAACCCTCAACATTTACAACACTAGAACCACCTACAGGACGAACCGCTAAAACCAACTCATCAACAGTGCCATCTATTTTCGCCCCCAATATTAATTCATTAGGTATGGCCCCTCCCTCGCTTCCTCCTTTTTTATCTGTCGAGAAATACCCACCAGTCTGCACAGTACCACCCGTGATTGTATTGGCCGCAACGCCTTTGAAAGTTTCTATTCCACTATTCGTCTCGGCTGACCACGACGGTGATCCGCCTATCGTTGGATTCAATACATAGAACCATTCAAGATTTTTACTGCCCGCATGCTCTGCTATACTTGTGTTGATTATCTCAATGCTCGATCCAAGATGCGTGGATTTAAGACGTATCCCTATCAAAGCATACGCTGTGTTTTCCGTTGTGGTTGCAAGATGAGTACCATCGGTACTAATATATCTAAGAACGCCGACACTGGTTTCACCACCTTCCGAAATAACAGATGCACATATAGCCTCCATCGTAGATACAGGTGAACTTCCAGTCGTTATTATTTGAAAACGCAGAGGCAGATTAGGAGTAGACATATACACTTTGTCGAGTACGTTGGCCGCCAGAAATTGATGAACGGGAATAATACTTCCACCAACAATAAGACACATACGTGCTCGACCAATAGCCAGCCATTCAAAATCAATGAAAAAGAGTTGTCCCTTTGTCCAGTCTATTGTAATGCCGCTAGAACCCGCACCATCCATCTTGTCCAGATTCCAACTGGATTGAGCAACTTTGTTATCAGCAGGTGTTCCTGTGACATTCGTACGGCGTACAACCTTAATCGTCCCTTCGTCATCCTCAAAAAACAATCCATTATCATCATCAAATATACCGATACGTCTTTGTACTCCCGTTCCCCCTCCCGAACGATTGAGCAACCCGGTCATCATAATCAGTTGGCTTTTACCAGGACTATAATTGAATCTACGAAACGTCTGGCGAGTGAATTTGCCAGCGGTATTCAAGGTCGAAGTGATCACAGTGGAAGCGGTATCCACAGTATGTACAGATGCTATTCCCGCACCTGTTTCCAGTTCTTCGTCCCAGAATAGTGGTTGATTGTCGTATATCTGTTTTGATTCAAATAAGGTTCTAGGATTAGACACGCGCAAACGAGCAAATGCATCTAAGTTTGTAGTATTCTCGTATCGTATCGTATTGTTAAAAGTCATTATATTTTCCCAAATAGCATTATTTATACCAGCATCAATACAGATCCAAATTAAATTAAGCATCCTATTACGCCAGATAGAAAATACCCCATATCCCTTTGAATTGTCATCAGTAGATAAAGGATTTGTTATAGCGTCAATATTAGATTTATGTAGAACGATTCCACCCTCTTGATCACGTCGTAAGAATCCCTCTGTTTGTTGAATAGGCATTAGATTATATTCGCGTGTACTCTGAATTCGCTGACACAACTACTAAACTGCGAGCCATCTGCAAACACCACAAACGCCTGAATATTCCACAAACCGGTCGGCGTTAAATCATCCGCTTCAGAAACGTAAGTTATAATACCATCAGTACCGTCACCGCCGGGTATCTTAAAGCCAGCGGATTGCACAACAGTTCCGCCATCGGGATTCTTAAAATGAATTTCCTTTGTTGTAGCTGTGCTGACATCAATTATAACATCATCATCCTTCACAGTCAATTCAAATATAGTCCCAATGTCCCCTTCGTGTATTTCATTAGCTGCCATGTTATTTCTCCACCGTTCCATCCCTTTGCTGATCTATGTGTGCATCAGACTCAATTATCCGATCTATATACGCCGCCAATGTTCTAAGTTGATCGATGTAAGCTGTAAACGTTACAATATCTGGCTGTGATTCCACTCCGAGTGCCGTTAATTTAACTATCAATTCGGCGATCGATATGGTTTCGTTAATAATTTTAACAAGACCTCTGATATTCAGAGTCGATTCACTGATAGCAAGTGATTCGTCTATGATTCGTCTCATCGTACGCTGAGTAAGAGCGCCTTCGCTAATAGATATTGATTCATCAATTAGTCGCACCATTACTCTTGGATTGACTATCCCTTCCGAGATAGATATAGACTCATCAACAATTCGAGCCATCACCCTTGGCGTTAATACTCCCTCATTGATCGATAATGACTCATTCACAATTCGGAGAATCGTTTTAAGACTTATGACACCTTCGCTTATCGACATCGATTCATCAATTACCCGAATCAGTCCGAGGAAATTAAGCAGATCCTCGCTGATAGATACGGATTCATCAATTACCCGAATCAGTCCGAGGAAATTCAATATACCTTCATCAACGGATACGGTCTCATCAACAATCCGTTTGATGGCTCGAAGTGTCAGTAATGCTTCATCGATAGATACGGATTCATTCAACACACGTACCATAGTCCGAAAGGTAAGAGCGCCTTCGCTAATAGATATTGATTCGTCCAATATCCGTCTCATCGCACGCTGAGTAAGAACACCTTCGCTGATTGATAATGACTCATCGATTACACGAATCAGTCCGAGAAAGGTAAGGACGCCTTCGCTGATAGATACGGATTCATCAATGATTCTTTTAATTGCAAGACCTGCTGTATCAAAACCATCAACAAAGGATGCGCCCATAAACATTGGCCCGTAATTCGTTACAGGTGGATGCCGGCCCGGTCCCTCATTAGCAACCGTGCATCCTACTGAAGTAAAATTACTTGCAATACCGCTATGCTCAGGTTCCTGTGTATTTGTGGGAGAAGAAACCAATCGCCACAACGGTAAATACAATTTCAAATTTATTCCATACACAAAGTGAGGGCTTGCTCCTCTTGTCAACGCTAAAGCATGAGCAATTTCAGCCCTGTAGGACGCAATAGAAAGTTCTGCAACATCGCCAGTCACTTGCCCCGCCGGCGTTGAATCTCTTGACTTACCTGCAGCTATACGATTGAAGTTAGCAATCGTTGCTTCTGTTCCTGTGTTATCTATACCTATTTGTACCCCATCGACCCAAAACTCATGTCGATAAGTTACGCCCGTTTGATACCATGTACGCCACAAAACATAGTGCCAAATAGCGTCACAATAATCAGTAGACGATGTTATAATACTTCCAGCATCACGAAATTGACCAAAGAACTGTCCGGAAGAATTTGCACCTAATAAAAGATAGTTAGTGGGGCTTGCCGCTTCACCATAATATACAAATATTACATCACCACCCGGATTACTTGCTTTTCTTACCCATGCACCCATCGAGATTGGCGAAATAGTTACAGGCGATACACCATCCAGCTCCAACCAATCGCCCGCCCCTGAATCAGTAAAGTGTCCGCCCATTATAGTGTCTCGATAAACGTTTCCATTGCAATCTTAAACATTTTCGATTTCTGCTCAGCGGTCGCGTTTGTTTTGAACGTAGCCGGAAAGATATTGTTCAAGATCGTTTGATTATTTTCAATCCAATCATACACATTGCCTGCTGCTGCTCGTAAAGCATTTACATCGCAGTTTTTGATCTGATCGGGCTCTACATAAACCTCTCTTGCAAATCTACGAGCAATACCTGTTTTCTGTTGTTCTGTTACTGCCATTATATTACTCCCAAACCAACATAGGAAACCATGTGGATACTGCGGCTAGAGTCCATGACGCAGTTTCAAAGGTTAAATCCATCGCCAAAATATCATTTGCCACCAGTGAACCAAACGCATCTAAAATAATACGAGTCCATATCATCTCATCAGCGGGGGTAGCTGATACAATGGTTTGCACAGTCTCTGCTGATAAAGCCCCTGTGATAACTTCACCTTCACCAAAACCCGCCCATTTTGCATTGATTCTCGCATTGCCAGATGTAGCACCATCGATTTCACCAAGCAGTAATTTCAACGTGCCTGATGGCAATGTGGGGGGCATTTTCCATGCGAGTCGCCAAATCGTGTCGGCCGCTAACGATGCAGCAATTCCTAAGCCGCTCATGTGTAGAAACGTACCTGATGCAGCAAGATGAATATTCTGAAACGCTTCATTCGTTGTTGGAACTGTACTAAACGGATATATTGGTCCGCCTTCTGTAGCCATAATCTACACCCCATTCATCGTATGATTTACAAACATCTTTAATGTATCCGAAGATGTTTTAGTGAACGCTGTGAATGTGGCATACATTAAGATGTTTTCTGATGCACCAGGAGAAGGGTTCGTAATAATGACTTGCTGAATGTCACTAGCATTAGCCTCGCCCGTTGTGTAACTCACACGATGCGTCACAATATCTGTACCTGCCCCCGTATTATCACCATCAGGATCATTCGTTCGTGGATAAGTACTATCCATAGCTTTCTGACTACCGGCAACAAAAAAGCCCGCCATGACGCTACGATCTTGCGTTTTCAATGGAGACGTAGGAGTAGTATCATTCCCAAGTTCCATAATACCATCAAACGCAGTGGTGGCACCATTAGTAAAGTGATCCGTATCAGGCTGTTCCTCTGCCGCTCTCTGAGCATAAAACAAATCACCTTCATCGCTTACGATATTTGTAGATTCATAAATTCGCTTTTCACCCGTATGAATATTCTCCAAAACAGCGACCACTTTACCGGTGATTCCAACCTTATCGTCAACACCTTTTTTCAACCCAAACATCGCTGACATCATCAACTTATCCCGAAGTTCTGTTAATTTCATCCTCATTCCCTTTGTTAATTTTTCCTTCACAACGTCTCTCCTTTATATTTGTGATTGACCGGCCACCACATTGGCTAGACCGATCTCTACACCCCATTTTAATTGGCCGTTTGAAACCGGATTAGTCCATACTAATACTATTTCATCGCCTATACCAAAAACCCATTTTTCGTATTCCTCTCGCGGAATACGCAAGAACAGATCGGAATCCTTTCCACGAGCGGTTATAGTGTCCAACAGTACATCATGAGCGGGACCATGTTTACTGTCCAAGACAATATCAATATCAGCGGTGCCCGTTCCAACGCCACTGAAATGTACTCGAATAAAAATAAGCACATAATTATCGTTGGTAATTTTGAATCGAGCACGTGATGACGATTCCGAAATGTCACCCATATCGCCATTACCACTACTAACCAATCTTATAACTTCCGCCGGATTAGGTGCCCAACCATTCATTTCAATTATCCATTCCGTCGCAGACTATTGGAACCTCATCAATATGCTTAAATATCGTCAGACCCAATGCACGTGCTCTGTTGTATTCACCATCGGCCCCATGAGAACTGCCAATAAAATACAGACAATCAGCCCATCGTTCTATGATTCCCATATCGAACGCCAATAATCTTTCGTAAGTCATACTCACACAATCCTCACGCCACGTCTGATACCTATGAGGTACAAACGTCTCATGACCTAGATTTTCTATTTTTGCTCCAGTAAGACTGGCCAACTCACAATTATCATGTTCCATTTGTCTATTGACTACATCGCCGCAGCTAATCGGACCCGAAACGAATATACGCAACGGCTTATGAACAATGGGACGACCTGATCTTGTATGTGTGCTGTCGAGACATTCACAACAGCTCATTGTATTCGTTGTTGAATCATCGACTGAGTTTGCCGAGTCGTTTTCAATACCTGCTATACATCTACTTACCATGTTTTCAACAGCATGTGAAGTTAGATTTTCCAAAACTGTATAATGTGGCATATCATCCAATTCTGCCGGCAATCTACCCCGCTTGATCATTTCCTGATAATGCATCATAGCATTGGCCCAGAATACAATAGCAGCTAGATTATCATCATGTTCCTCATCCGGTTCGCGCATTTTGATTTTAGTAATGTGTCGTTCGATTGATTGTATACATCGTGAAAACGGACAACCCTTCTCCCAGTTACGATTACCACGATGATCATCATGAGCACCCCATTCGTACAATTTTGCGACACGCTCATGAGCGAAGGGTGTAATAAGTTCGTAACTACCTCGCCCATCAGTTTTCTGCCGTTTACATCCAGTAGATAATGTTTCTACATTAGAAGGCGTTAATGTGCTTGTTTCTACAGTATTTTTCGTTTTCATTTTTTGCCTTTCACTAGAACATACGTTGTAACACGCTGCATCATGCCGTTGATACCTTTGGTCACGCCACCGCTCGGCACGGGACGAACAATATTATTTCCGATCAACCACCTGATTCTTGATCGTGCGGTACATGTTGCGATACCTAATATATCGGCAATTTCCTGAGTAGTGAGTCCACTATTATTCTTGAAACTATCTATTGCTTCTTTAATTGCCTTCTGCCATTCGCTCACGGCCGGTGATGTTGGCAGACGTTGATTTGATTCGTCCTGTTTGAGAATCAAATCTCTCATCGTTTCTGATGCATTTCTTTTTGTTCTGATTTTCTTTTTCGTTTTCCTTTTCACTTTGTTCTTATTCCGCTTTCGACCTTTCGAGACGCCAGATTTGATGCCGCTCATAAATGAATTTCTCCTTTTTAGACCACGATAGTATAATACCACCAAACTGAGGCTGGGTTTGACGTGCTCCCGCTATCTTATGAGCAAATGGAGTTTTGCCTTGCCAACCCGGAGTCACAACAGAGCTTGCTTTCCCGTTATAAGTAGAAATCTCGATACACATGTGACGATGACGATGTGATCTGACAAGCACATCTGGGGGACGATCATTCCAACGTCCAGCCTCCACATACGCCTCTATCAATTCACGATATACTGCAGTTGATTCATAGGCAGATGAACTGGTTGTGCCGATATGATGATTGAAGTGAATCAAACCATCACCAAGCATTTTCCATAGCTCATAACGTGAGTATTGACCATCAGGAGTGGGATGAGCATCTAATTCTCTACCTATCCATTCATCGAATTCGCCGGACTTTCCCGAATGAGCCTCTGATCCTCTTATGATATACAATTTACCTGGACATAATTTCTTTATCGGCTTCAACAACTCTATAGATGCACGTGCCTGATCAGCCATATTGTGCGACCATTGAGTAGTTGAACCGTGATGTGTGCCGTCCACACATTCACCATTTATAACAACATCGAAATATTCACCATTGGTGATTCTTGGAACATACACTTTCCAAAAATAGTCCCACATTTTCTTTACTTTTTTCTGAAACTCTGATGGCATATATCTACCACCCTCAGTAATATCAGCACCCCTAGCCGGACATAAACCTAATTGACAACCCACATGCAGATCACTTACGACTACAATATGCGGACCAGATTTAGTACTACTTTTTTTCTTTGCCATAAACATCTATCTCCTTTATATATTATCGTCGCTAGTCGCCATTACGTTTTTATTGCCGCCACATCCACCTGTTCCGTGATTTATATTCTGAGATGTTGGTTTGTGATCGGGATTTTTTTCGAGATACTTTCGATACCAATCACCCGAATATTTTCCCGCATGTAATCGCATCGGACACTTCCATTTTAACATTATATTTTTATTTTTTAATTCAGCTGGCCACCATTTCCAGCATTGACACGAACCGCAATAATGTTTATGAATAATTCCCTCTTTTGTTTTTCTAGGTTGTATTTGATGATTAGGACATTTATCACAATGAACCCATCTATCTTGATATGTTTTTTTATCGACGGTACCGCCAATCATAACTATTAAAAATCTTATGATCTGGATGGGGAGAATAAACCACCATCTGAACCATCGCTCGATTCTTTTTGATTTCAATAACGTATTACCAAACCACAAATAAATTCTAAGAATCATATCGGATTCATAAGGTTCGATATAAATTGGTTTTGCTAAAGGTGGTGGACGATCGCCGAGTAATTTTTGTGCTTCGATGACCTCGATTCTTTTTCGTTCCACTGCCTCTAATTGTTGCTCTAACAATCGATTGTGTTTATCTGATAATCCTGAAATCATTATGTTCCAAATCCCAAACAAGAGTCCTCTGATAATTTATATCCCGAACCAAATTGATTATAGCCAAATCTATCAACTATCATGTCCGCCTCAATTGAAAAAGGGGAGAATGGAACGTGTGAATTGCATGTTTGCATGACCAGATATTTATCATCACGATCCAACACAACATCCCCCGTATAATGTCCACACATAGGATCACTCGGAGTAAAGTTTGGATTAGGCTCCTCCGGAACCTCATCAGTCGGAATACCATTCCAATGTTTTTTGGTTGACAATTCGATTTCAGCATCAGACTGTAGAATCACATACCCATCTTCATCGATAGCTATCTCAAATAATGCATTACGACATTCCAATGTCGCACAGGGACTGTTTACACAATGAACCGCATCATAATACACACCGCCAGCATTGACACATACATCTTCAGTAAGTCTTGCACAACATTCTGTAAAACAACAAGCACCCGTATTCTCACAGGCAGCATCGGCAACGCCCCTTCCCGTTTGTGTGTCACTAACACCGACACATCTAAAATAATCATCGGGATGTCTGGGTTCGCTGGAAAGTGGAGAACAGGGACACTCGGTCGATCTCCCAAGATATATTCCACTTTCATCATAAAGAAAACTATCCCGGTCAGCATACAAAGATCCCCAAGAACAACCAGCCGGTGTTGCATGAACACAAACAGGCTCCTTTTGTCCTGTGCGTCTAATTCTAATAGTACAACAAGCAGATGCCTTAGGACATACAATTTCACCGGATGCTGCTTTATGAAGATGCCATGTATGAGTTAATCTATAATTCCTTGCACGAAATGCTGAATATGTGGCATCGAATTCCGTTTTATTTCTTGTTGTGCAAGTCCCCTCTGTTGTACACAAATTACCTGCCGGAGTGAAACGTTGTGTTTCGATAGTACCAAAAGCAGAATTCACTCCACGACAACAAACCCCTAAAGGTGCTTGAAGAAGTATTGTAACTCTAAATATTAGCGTGCGCGGGAGTGCCTCACGAAGAATTTGTGCGATAAGTTCCTCTGTACAAGTCTGTTCCAAATGAATATCTATCGCTGCGGGTCTCGTATCTATCCCATCTGACCATTCAAAATTACATCGCCACCCACACAACGACATCAACAAGTTCCTTTAATTAAATCTGTTCGTATAGGTTTAATTCTAAACCTCACCGTTTGAGCAGCATACCATTCACCTCCGATAGACTTTAGTTCAATAACAGGAGTAGAAATGAATGTTACGGGACCACTCGGAATCAATTCTCTATAATCATCAGTCTGTAAATGAGGCCAAACAAATACAATTTCAGTATCACCTACATTTTCAAGTACATGATCTGGTGTTGGATTTTCCTCAGTTGATTGTACAAAATCTACCGGCTGAACAACAACAAACGATGTTCCTGGAAGAATAGATGAAACTGTAGCGAATCGATTCGTTGTGCCACTATCTCCGCCGGCGCCACCTAACGCTACAATCGCCCATTGTAGTCCTATGCCACCCTCTCTCCACAATATTCTAGCCAGACCTGAGCCGGAACTTTTCATACTTGACAGTCCAGTTATGCCTGATCGTACTATAGCATGATTATGATCATCGTTATCCACCTGAACATGAACTAGAGAAACGCCGGTGATTAACCCACTGCCCAATTCGTCCGGCTCTAGTGGCTCTATTAGAATTGCGAATTTATTCTCATGAGCAACACCGGGCAATACACCTGTAAAGGATATTTGATTCTGAAACTCGTCCAGATTATTTTCAGGCAATATCAATGATCGACCCAGACCAACAATGCCAAATCTATTTATTATCTGGCCCGTATCGTTACGTATTAAAACGGTATGCTGTTCAGTTAATGACTCACGATTAAAATCGGTAGACTGTTGGCGTGTTTTAAGATCATTGGCCGCATCGATAAATGAATTATAATCAGCGGCAGGAATGTTTAGAGATTGTCCCGGAATTACCTTTTTACCTGAAGCCATTAGGCTGATCCGATCAAAAGATTATCAAAGTTTCCAAAATCCAATACACGCTCTACATGAGCCGAGGCTGGAATCTGAACGAGTGTATTGCTTCCTGAATCAACTTTACTGCTATATTTGACCCACAAGAAATCCCAACCCAGTTTTTCTGTAATTAAGATTTCTCCAATAGTGAAATTATTTCTGTTGGGGGATGCACTGAATTTGAAATTGATTTCCCAATCACCCTGTCCACGTCGAGCGCCCGTCGCTCCTATAAAAGCACATTCACCACGATCAAATCCCTTGAAAAATTTATCATTCATGGACGCTTTAAGATGAAACAAAATTCCCTTGTATTCATTGGTTATCAATACGTTTGGCAGTATATGTGTTTCATTGAAATTATAACTACGTGCGAAAACCTCGGCGCCCTCTATTCTATCTTTGTTGGCATTGATAGCGCCTTTATGATTCGGTGCGATTTTGCCCGGTGGAGCGTAGTTTCCCACGTTCTGTATAGATTGCGTTATACGTTCTGTGCCACCCGTGATGTCGAATGCGTAACTAGATTGATTGATAGGAGTTCCGACTGTATCCAACGTCTTATATTTTACAGTACAATTCCATCTGCCGGAATGAGTTGCTTCATCGACCACAACAGCGTCAAAATCAATAGCAGCACGCACTAGACCAGAATAAATAATCGGCGTATCTAATTCTAGTTTAGACCGCACAAATATTTCCTGATCAGTGCCGTCGCAGATATAACGACGTATGATAGTTACGTGACCATCAGATTCGGTCCATTCTCTACTATCTATCTTTTCGACAAGTGTAACCGTCGTAGGCGGAACACGAACGAGTGTCCCTTTGGTCACGCGAACTAATCTATCTCTAGCCACTGAACGTTATACCTCCCTCATCCTTAATTTCCTTTGTATTACGTTCAATCTTTTCGATACCAACTACTATACGACTTACAACATCACCACCCTGAAATTTCAACAAACCCGACGTAGCAAATCCACTTTTAGTTGTAACACTACCACCACCGCCAAGACCCGCCAGTTTCTCCCTAAATTCTTTGAATCTACTCGCAAAGTCAGTTTCATTTTCTGCTGCGAGTTTTGCCTTTTGACGTGCGTTTGCGAGGTTTCGTTCCAGACGTAGAACAAGTGCAGCTATTTCGTTTTCGCCATCCTTTCGTTGTTTATGTAATTGTTCATCCAAACGAGTAAGTTCTTTTAGATTTCGTTCACCAATTCTACCTAACTTATTTTCAAATTTTGCCTGTCTTGTCGTTTGTGCTGCCGTGAGACGAGCCTCAATTTCTCTATCTTTTTCAGTGCCTTTTGTTTCAATCTCTACTAATTTTTGTATTGTTTCACTATCTGATAGAGCCTGAGCTGCTTTCAATTGTTCATCTGTCAACTTACCGAATAGATTGAATAAACTCAACCATTGTTTCGTGAGAAAATTATTAAATACCGTCCATAGTTCGATTAAACCTGTCAACAGATTATTCCATTGACTCTGAATAAAACCGCTTAGATTTATCATATCCATTTTTAATACATTATTGAATCGAAGCCATGCCGCCTCACCACCGTCAAGGATTGCGTTGAAAGTAGCGATAAAGAAATGCTTAAACTTAGTCCATAGTGTACTCAATTCATTTATCCCAATTTCCCATACGACTCGTAAACCTAGCCATAGAATTCTAGCAGCTAGTTGGATATCACCACCCCTAAATGCATCTATGATGCCGTTCACTACCACCCCTACATTATGTTGTAATTTTCTGAATCGTTCTCCTAGCCAATGCAACGCCTCTGCCCCAACATCGGTCATAGTAACTATAGCCACACCCAAAGCCACCACCGCAATCACAACTAATCCGATCGGAGTTAAAACAAAACTGATAGCCGTTGCCATCGTGGTCATTATTGTACCGATAGAGGTAATAGCAGTGATTACACCGCCTAACAACAATCCAAATCCCGCGATGGTAGCTCCTATAAGTATCACGCCGACACCCACTGTCACTATTGCAGCAGTTATTTTGAACAATGTGGCTACTAATTTTTTATTAGCGGCAATCCATTTACCAAATTCCTTTACTATTTTAGTTATTTTTACTAATATGGGTGTAACAATAGGAAGTAGAGCCTGACCAATAGCTACAGATGTATCTCGAATCACACCTTTCAAGCGTTTCATCTGATTTGTGAATGATCCTGCTGTGCGAATAGCATCACCTATTGCACCCTGATCGCCCATGGCTCTCGTTATGATACCTAGACGTGCCATAGCCTTTTCCTGTTCGGTTATTTGCGAGGCACTTTTCTCTATACCCTTCCTCAGTAATTCCTGTTGTATAGCGGCTTGCTTTATGTTTATTCCGAATCTATCTAATACCTCACTGGAACCAGACAATGCAGATATGAATCTTCCAACTGACTCATCATCAGTTATATTATTAAAACTAGCAAAATCCAAAGCCAATGTCTGTAATTGTTTACTAAGTTCCAAAGCCCCCGTATTACTAAATCCCAATCCGACGAAAAAACTCTGAAATGTAGATAGAGCGTCTATTATATCAAATTTTGATCTGCCTACGGCCTCTGCTAATTTATCTGCGAATTTTTTGGCGGCTTCGGCTTGATTCTTAAACACAGCTTCAAATCTACTAAGTGATTCCTGTGCATCCGCCGCTGCTTTTATAGTTAATACACTGAGCGGCACAAATATTGCGGATATGCCCGCGGTAACTCTCGACGCTATATTGACTATATTCTTTCCGAACGCGATCAATCTTTTACGTGCTCGTCTAAGACCACGTATAAGTTTATTGTTGTCCGCAAAGATTTCTACAAACGCACGTCCAGCTCGAATTCCTTTTTGTTTAGCCATTATCCCTCACGACTGAGATCAAGAAGATTCAAGGTATGTAACGTTTTGGTAGAGTGAATAACGCCACCATGATAAAGAATGGTTTTATCAAATTCTTTGAAATCTTCCGTCTGATTCAGATCGAGTATACCGCCAGAATGAACACGACATATCAAAACATCACCGGCCGATGCGGGATGATTATAGACCAATTGTCCGCCTGCCAATACATCGATATAAACAGCTTTTTTAACAGCTTTGATACACTGGCCACCATTGGCTACAAGACGTGTAACTTCATTTTCTATCTCACCACGTCCGGAATTTTGAATGTAATCTGGCAGAACATCAGCCGTGGATACGATCTTACATTTTGCCTCCTCTGTACCCGACGTAGGATCCATAATAACAAAACTGGTAGCGCTGAATCTTATTGTGCCGGTTAAAGTCACGTCACCACGTATGATATTTATGATTTCTATATTACTATCCGAATCAGTCGGATCGCTACCGATTTCTATACGTGCCGCAGAGTTTGCAGCCTCGATTCTTACCTCATCAGTAACGAATGCACTGCCGCCGTTCTTTTTGGTCTGAAAATAAAATGCACCGCCTCCCTGTATATGTACCAGATCAGCGGCACATATAATCGGAGAGCCGGAACTTCCTACATCGCCGTTATAATCTGGATGACTATGTAAATAGTCCAGATCAACGTTCTGATTTGCTCCGGTCGGCCCAACTATGTTATTTTGTTGACTCTTGGGAATTGACGCTGTGCTATTATCTATCGGAACCCCTGCGGTAGACCAGTCTGCCGCTGTGTCCCAAGTCCCTGTTTTTTGTAGTAAACCACCTGGCATTATATTACTCCTTGATTAAAACGGAAAATCATCTGCTAAATCTACATCAATCGGAGCCAAATTAAAATTAAAATCAGCTCCACCCCTGAACACGGAAGCATTGACTCCGGTAAATAATCTATTTACGCCTATTGTTGGCCACGCAGTCAAATCAAATCTATTTATCCCGTCGAATAGACGTAATGGTGCCAAAAAGGCTGCTGGATCAGATACGGACTCATACGAAAACTGACCACCTAAATTTAATATAAACTCCCCGAATCCACCCGAATGAACAATACCCACCTGAACAAGACGTCCTTCTGGCCCTATAATAACTTTATCAAAATCACCCTCTGAGGTTGCTCGTTCATTCCTAATAAAACCTCTCATCGCACATACAAAATTAAACCCAGCATCGGATACACCCTGAATCTCAAGATTTGCTTCCGATCCCGTAGTATATGCTTCCGATCCCGTAGTAAGATAATCTATAGTTGTATTAGCTGTTATTTGAACATGACCTGCATTCACGATGCAAAATTTTAATCCGACGGTACCGGCTCCCGACAACACCAATACAGTTTCAGACGTTGAGGAATTGACATACATATTCACAAGTCTATTAAAATTCGCATACATCAAACCAACGCCAAGATAATTAAAACCACCTAATCCTGTAGAGGTCCCTACATTTAATCTAAGCGTATTACCAGGCACACCAAAATTTATATTCGTTATATCTACATTGAAATTCCGAACCTCAAGAACTGGATCACAGTTCGCTACCCAATCAAGATTCGTTAAAAAATTCTGAGTAGCGTTTGGCGGAACAACAATTATATCTGTAATAGCCCATTGAGTCGCTCCCGACAACGTAGCCGCACCCCACGAACAACCAGTCCCTATAGGCACCGTTGTAGATAATGAATTTCCAGCCGTTCCATATTTAATAGCAGTAGCATTCAATTTATCAGTAGATTCCGCCACCGCCGTTACCGTTGTGTGTACAACAGTTGAATTTTCAACATTATTATCTGCTCCGCCAAGTGTAATTGCCGCTACTAAATTATTTCTGGAATCAGTAAAGAATGTCTTACGGAGAACATCATTAGTTGCTGTTAGTGAATCAACAAAACGATATGTTTTTCCATCAATTTGTACTGTATCATTGATCGCTGGCAGAACTGTGAAAGTTAGTGTTCCGATCGCTTTTGTTGCTGGGGCCTCACCAGATGACCAACTAGCTGAATCTGCCATATCACCATTCGTTGAAATCCATTGATGTTTAGTCACTGTCTCGACCTTCCTTAAATGTTTACGATAATTCTGATAACGATACTGAGAGAAAACAGGGGTGCAACATATTAAAAATACTGCAATTCGGCACATCCATATATTAAGTTTCTGTTTTCTGCGTGTTCTCTGTTTGTTGTTTTGCAATACGTCGTGGACGAAGGACGGTTTCATATCGTTTAGCTCCTAAATGTGTACTGGCTATTCCGACTGCTACGATTCCGGCTCCCAGTATCCAACTGATAACCGAATCTCCATTCCCTCCAACGTTTAAGTCATCGACCGATGCTAAAGCTAAATTGATAGCTTCGACTTTCAGTAAACTTTGTTCATACAGAGCACGAATTTTCTCCGCATCAAAATTCTCGAACGACGGTCCACCGAGCGATGCACAACCCATTAAGAATAAAGGCGCCATCAATATCATTATCGTCATCACTGCCCACGATAATTTTCTACTATTTTTCATTGTTGTTTTCCTTATTTGGTGTGTTCGGAGGGAACATATGTCGAATCTGTCCCAGATCGTCTATACGCGTTGTATGACTTTTGGATTTTGCATACGGATGAAAATCTCTAGGATACACAGGCTTGCTGTGTTTCTGATTACGATGAACGTTAGCTATCAATGCCAAAAGCATAGATGTATGATCCCAATCATTATCTTGGCGAGCCTCGATCATGAAAAGCAATTCACGTAGCGTAAATCCGGACGGGTCGATTCCCAGTATGCCGGCAAATCTATAGATCAGTTCCCATAAATCTATAGATTGTGTTCGTCCGCCAGTTTCTCCAGATCGACCTGTTTCAGAGTGTTTGACACTCGATCCACCATCACCTGAATCATTTTCTGTTGTGCTCGTATCGCTTCCACTATATCGTTCCGACCGAGGCTCTGGAAAAAATTTACTAATTCGTCATAAAATGCGTTCATAGCATCTTTAACACTATCCCCACCCAAAGCCTCTCCGAATGTCTGAGCATCGACTTTCTCTTTATCTGCTTGAGGTTTGATCAGACCATAAACAACATCGATCAATAGAGCTATATCTATTCCCAATCTTGTCAATAACGGTTCGGAACCCTCGGATTCTGGTTTGTCCAACGATAGTAAATCAACATTATACAAATCTTTGACTCGCTTTATGGCACCGATAGTCATATCGATAGTCCATTCCCTGTCGGCTGTATCCTTGAAAGTTTTCATGTTTTATCCCATAACCAATTCAACTTGCAGAACCTCGACTCCAGAACCAGCAATATCCAATGTTTTGTTAGTGCCACTAATATCAGCACCCTGATCTTTGAGCAGAAATAATACCTCAGCATTAGGCAATAGATTTATTTCAAAGTTAGTTCCAAATCCATCATATCCATTGGTGACACCATCTACCACGCTCATAACGGCCACGTTTCCATTTTTGTTCTTGAATTTAGCAACCTGAACTTTCAGACCGGAACCATCCACTGTTACTCCGTTTGTTCCGGTCAGAGTTGTTAAGTCGATTGTGGCAGTACCGGCCGATAGAGTCACTTCAAACGCCGCAACTTTGGTCACTGGATCGGGAGTACCTGAATTCAATGTATCGGTAAAATTGAACTGATCGTGTGTAACGATTCGTTTAGCCGCCTCAGCAGCTGGAACATTAGTCTCCAACGTTTCTTTCACCGTTAAATTACTTATATACGTAACTACAACTGACATTTCATCTTCTCCTTTATTTTTTGTAAATCATTAACGATCTATGTTACACTTCTATCCATTGATCGTAAGTCTCCAGTTTAGCTGACACCGACACCATAATAGCTTCCTCCAACGGCTCCGCTCGTGAAAATGAAATAATGGAAAAGGAACCTTTGGGTCCCTGAGCATCGGGGGTTGCCTTATCCTGATCCAATACGGCCAATTCTAAAGTTCCATTAGACAAAAACGTATCTCTAATTTTAACGAATCCCGCATCGGATGTTTTCCATACCATTTCAAATTCAATGTTCAATTCTCTGAGAGTCGGCGCCGTAGCCCGCCAGCCGTTATTAGCACGTGTAGTTACGTCCGATTCTCCCGCTTCCATGTTTGATGTTACATCGCGGACGTTGCTTAATTCGAGTAATGCTCCAAGAGCATCGCCGGCATCACCGTAATAAATCTTTGCGTTCATACCTAGAATAAAATTAGGCATATCTCACCTCCTATACTATACTGTTCCGCCACATTGCTGGTAGTTTTGGAGTTTCTTTTTCCAAAGCTGGTCCCATAAACGGACGGGCTTTTATTTTCAATTTAACACGTTTACGCTTATTCTTACGTCCTCTTACGCGTGAAATAGTTCCGCCATGTTCCAGTGCTTCCAGACCTCGAGGCTGCTGATCTGCATTTTTTAGCAAAGCTGGTCCGATCACCACTGCCGATTTATTGAAATCGAATCCAAAAAACATGAATCGCTTTATTAGTTTTTCGTGAGAATGTGGCGGCTGCCCTGGTTTACTCTCACCTCTCTTTTGTCGCATGCTCCGTTTGGCTGTTTGACGAACGAATGCTCCAAATCGACTTAAAACTTTCCGAGTAGCTTTACTGGTGGCGGCTAACACCTTACTGGTATTGAAAAAAGCACCCTTAAATTTGAAACCTACTCTAGCCATTCTATATCTTAAAGGTTATCGTCAATACACTCGTAAACACACGTGATTCCAACATGTGCTCCGGCGAATAGATCGGCTCGTTTTCTATTTCGGTCCAAAATGATGAACCGAAAACACGTTCCGTATTGAAAAAGTTCAGAATCTCCTCAACAAAATCCATAAGGGGATTTATTTCTGAATCCTCTAATGAATCTAATTTCTTTTGGATGGCTACATCTATTCGACATTCTTTTTGCAGATTGATTCGATCAAACATTACAGCACCCAAATCCTTAGGCACCACCGTTACAGTTAAATCTTTTAACTTTTCCAGTTCAAATCTGGGCACTAATTGTCGTGTAGCGATAATTTCTTGTGTGAATGTGGAAGGCACATTCAATTTCGTCACTATCTCATCCGCTATGTCAATTATTACAGCCATCGCATCCTCTGCAAAAGAATCCAGAACACATAACACAAACCACTGCCAATAGCAGGACATACAAACCACAACACACGCGAAACGAATCGTTTATGTCGTTCTAAAGTGCCAACACGACCCTTTAGACCATCCTCCTGACCCTCACCACGTAATAGTAAATCAATTTCATCCAACTTTTTATTTACTATCCCGAATTCCTTTTCAAGTCGTTTATCATCCCAAGACACAATCATCACCACTGATTTCTTTTGTATGGATTCGTAATACTTTTCCGTATTGATCGCTGAGTCTGAAATGCCCCTGACCTTCTAAATCCAGAACTTCATAAATACGATCAACATCATCAATAGTGATTAAAATTCTATCACCTATCTCTGGTTCACCTTGTATATTATCAAAGCCAAAAACCAGTGTATCGGCATCAACCAGCCAATCGATTGACTTAGCATGTAACGTAGCGCCATCCTCTGTCATTACTTCGTAATCGGCGCTAGTCATGGTCGCAGAAATAGGAAATGTTTCTACACCACGCTGATAAGTGACTGTCTGTACCATGTGACTATTTCTGCGACCAGCCAGCCAATCGATTCCTGTTTTGAGCATATCAACCATGATGATTAGGACAAAACCGCACCATCATTAGCATTAACACGCCATTCATAAGTAGATGCACCGATCAAAATACCATACAGTAATATCGCATCATCCACCTCAGTAAATGTCATGATGGTATTACCCGTCTGATTTACTGTAGCCGAAGCTGTAACTGCGATAGCCCCGCCATCTACTGTATGAGTAAGTGCAATCTGTTGCCCCGCAAATGTAGGAGCCGCTAGTGTTCGTGTCTCACTTCCGCCAGATGTCATATTACACGTACCACTTTGCGTAACGGGAATAGCATTGCCGTCGCCTGGATCAGCGATGAGAGTAGATAAATCGCCCTTGAATGCGTTTCCTTGAACGTTCGCAAGTTTGACCTCGACAATCTCATCAGCAGATAACGCAGCCTGCGTACACCAGCCTACGAATGTGTTACTAGCTGCCACTGTCGTCAATGCACCCGAACCGCCTACGCCACCCTGTGGATCGCCTGTAGCGTCCCAATATACATCAACGCCACGATTGAGGACGCCAGTGATTTTAACAATATTAAAAATACCCGATGTTTGAAGTGATCCCAAAACACCGTCCTCAATCAGTAACGAAGATATACCGACCAATGCCCCATCTACAACCACATCACCGGGTTCTACGTCCGCACCGCTCGGAGTATAATCAACAATATCTCCGTTCTGTACTAATGTTGCTTGATAATCAGCCATAATCTTTTAACTCCTATTTGTTATGGTTAAAGTTTTTTTCATTTAGTTATCGTTAAAGGCTACGGCTTACGCTTCACCCTTTGATTTGACACCACCACGATCATCTTGCTTGTTTACGCCAAAGTCATGATAGCCACGCATTTGAATTCCCAGAGTATTGAAATCTGCATCAGCAGTTTCAATAACAGGCACTTCGCTGCCATTCAGAAATACAACCTCAATCACTGACAGTTCAGAAGGATTTGCAAGCAAATACCATCCCAACTGCGAATTTCCAGTATAGTTTGAGTTGCCCAGATAACGACTGGTATGAGGTGTGAATTTTCCTTGATGCGGATTGGAAATCACTTCCTTGCCTGTGCCCGCATGACTAGGCTGATGTCGAATCTCTAACGAGTTGAACAGACCAGCAGCCGTTACGCTCAATCCAGTGGGTACCAACAGTAAAGCAGGCATAGCACCCGTGGGATTTCCGTCGGCGTCAATCTGATCCATAAACATCCGCTCAGCCGTTGTCAGACTGTCTACACTCAGATTGGAATCCGCCCCATCAAAGTAATTGAGCAATCCAGCCGTGAAAAACGCTGAGTTATCCATGAACTCTGTCCAGAAAATATCGTTGATTTTCCGGCCGGAGCCCATACCCAATTTCTTTGGCACATCGGTGAGAGCGCCAAGATCATCGTTGATAATATTTCGACGATCAATCGACATGATTTTACCGTAAGTATCAGCTTTATTGGTGAACGACTCCTCACCGAGGTCGCCGTGTTTCAACAGACCGCCGGGAGCAACCAAATCATATTGATCCGTGCCGGTCATACGATAACTAGTAATCTGTTTGAAGTCCGTTACCGGTCGGCTTGACGAAACTGCTCGCCATGTTTGCTCGATAGAATTGAAACCTGCTAACAGAAACGTATTTGAAACGTTTCCGAGAATACCAGGAAGATCAATCAATGATGGACCCGCCTCGACGATTCCGGGATCAAAAGCGTACCGCAAAATGCGTCGGTGGTTTGATTTGAAACCACGTCCGCTGTAGCCATTGGAATGAGCAGCTTCCAAAATCAATTCTTGCAGACCAATCGTTCCTTGATATTTTCGATGAGCCTCATCGAGCGTTTTCTCATCATATTTGGCCTCGATTTCCTTCTGTGAGAAACGACCAGCTGTGAGAACAGCTACTTCCAGAACTTTACTATCGGGAGTATTGTCTTTCATATGAATCGCCGTAACTGTCGGACGATCTTTGCGCAATATTTCCAATTCCGTTCTTTCGTCATCCCATCCCGCTTCGATTGCCTTCACCTCAACATCATCATGTTCGCCCGCACATACTTTTTGAATATCAAGTACGCGTTTCTTTTCGCCAACCAATTCTGTTCGCATCTGATCAACGCTCGCTTGTACGATTTTATTGCCATCGTCTTGCGAAGCGGTCACTTTATCAGATGTTTTCACCTTTTTTGACTCGATCAGTTTTGATTCTGCATCGTCTTTTGTTGGTTCAACAGGATCGTTCCCAGTCTCATCATCAGAGGCTTGTACGCCTTTGTCCTGTAATTCGACAATTTTGCGGATAGCATCATCGTCACCATCTTTGTTTTTCTTACTCTTTGGATCCATATTAGTTCCCCTCTGTTGTGCAGCCAGTGAAACTTTGGTATCCTGACTGGCACCTTTGTCCACAAAGCTAACTTCTATTAACTCACTCTCTTTCAGTAAATATAACGGGCCCTTAAATGTTTTCCCGTTGACAGTTGTTCGCATATTGTCAGATATAAATTCGATTTCTGTTGGAGCCACACCTATAGATGCTTCCCACGGAAATCCCTTTTTATAGCTAGCAACAATCTCACGAGCGGCCTCAGTATCTCTCGATACTTTACCACTAATATACAAACGTTTATTGTTTCTAACTTCTATGGCAGTTGTATGACCAACGCCCTCTGTATGATCATGATTAAGACGTACCGGAATTTTGTCACCTAAATAGGTCAGACCGGACAAATCTACCACAACACGATCACCAGCAAATCTGATGATAACTCCGCCGTTGTACGCCAACATCTTAAATTTTGGCGTTGTGCCACTCGTATCATCAAACTTAGCTAGTATTTTTTCGCACTGAAAAAATACATTACCGTCCATCCATTTTCTTTTTTCTTTATTCGTCATCCACGCCCTCCTCAACTTCATCTTCAACCTCATCTTTTGACTCAGCGGGCGGAGTAACTGACAGTCCCAAATCTGTTTTCAGTTGTTTCTCGCGAGCTATTTGTTGTAGCTCCTTCTCCCAATCCTTCCCCTGTGCAGCATACTCCGTTGCCAATGATGTTGTGAGACTACTTAATCTTTCCGTTTGTGCCTTCGATTCTTTCACCGGATCAACGTGTAGGAAGCCGTCCCAGAACCATTGATGCGTTATATCAGCATCTAGTGTTCTGATCTGTTGTGGTAAATATCCTGAAATTAGACTAGCTTCGCCTATCCAGTTAATGAATACACGATCCAAAACATCTTCCTCCAGTGTTACACGATCAATCTTGATAGTCTGTACAAATGATTGTTGATCTAAACGACCGGAGGCATAATTGTAGTCAGATGAATTGCCCGCGGCTATATTTTTCGGCATATTTAATGTCCGAGCAACCTCATTGATTAACTCACCTTTGAAATCGCCGTATGTGCTTGTGGGTTGTTCTGCTTTTAACTGTCTAACATCCCAACCACGTGGTAACGTGACCATCGTTCCACGTTCTACATCCACAACATCCAACTCATCAATCTGAGCTGCGGCTTCGTCCGCCGATGCGTCTGTATGAATAAGACCGGACGGTATAGCGGCGTGTTCGGCAGATGTAACTACGGCCAATGTATAACGCCTGAGTAGAGCGAACAGTGATAAAGCTGGCGCTATTTCAGAGACGCCACGACTTTGACCGGGCCGATCAGCTCGAAACAGATGAATAACATCCGATGCATCAAACCATTCTCCACCACGAAAGCCTTTATTGTTAAACGTTGTGTTACTTCCAGGATGTTCATTGAGTACGTAATATTTAGTTGGATTTCCCGTCGCGTCAAATTTTATGCCATCAACCTCTGCCGTTTCATCAAGCATATTTGAAAGTGGTGATGTTACACGATCCGCCTCTACAGGAATAATATCCAACTTGACAGCATCATCTACTCGATCGTTAGTGGTGAAAATGCTAAAAACTTCACCTGATACGGACTTGGAAGTTCGCATCAGACGAAGTTTTTGTGATAGTTTTACGGCCTTGCACCATTTGAAAAATAGGTTTTCAACTTTTCGATTTATATCCGGATCATCTGTCAACATCTGCAAACGTGGGCCGGTACCTATGGCGTAGTTCACATAGGTATCGACCATGCCCTTTGCGTATGAGTTATTGACATACTCGTATCGAGCACGTTTACGAATTGTACGACGAACCCCGACCTGAGTGGCGGCATCGGCGGATAAATCGTCAGCACCCGCCCAATGCCGCTCGTTCTCATGATTCGTCTGTGCAGAATCGTACCTGGCCCTGATTTAACGGACGAATCGTCGTACGTGCCCCCCGGAAAGCCTTACCACCTTTGCTAACTTTTTACGGCTTTTACCCCACCATTTCATAAATGAAACTTACCCTTCATCGTTTGTTGAATCTGTATCTGTGGATGTAGATGTTTCAGATTCTTTTTCCAACAGTTTATCAACAAGAGTAGAGGAGATTCCGAATTCGCTTTTCTCTCCCGTAGTCCTCTTTGCTGTGGAATAGAACGCCACATCGGTGCCGAATCTAACCCCGAAAGTCTGATCATCCTTTGCCCAAACAACACAGCCGGACAACATCACACAAAGTACAATCGCCAAAATACATTTTACTTTTCTCATGATTTCTCCTATTAGATGGGCGGGGGTGGTCTCATCTTAGTTCGACGTACACCCAAACCCTTACTTGCCGCGGCGTTCGATTTCAAATAACGATCCGCTTCTATCTGATCTTTCAGACTGTGATTGCTCACGCTTGTGCCATCAGACGCTACGGATTTCGGACCCTCTGCGTTTTCCTGAATAACTTCGTCAATTTCTTTTGCCATAATCTATATCTCACTATTATATTGTCGTATCGTTTTCCGCCTCGGAAATCGACGTTGGTGACGGTGAATCAATGATTCGACTAAAAACCGATTGAAAATGGTTTACGAAGTGAATCAAAACCGTGGTCAAAAGGTGTTATGAGTGCGACATTTGTGGTTGTTGTGTTGGTGATTTTGATCGAATATCGATATCGCTTCAGAAAAGTCCTACAATTTACTGGGCCCTAGTTGACCCTAGTTGGAAGTAAACTCTCTTACCTACACGCGCATGGGGACTTTCGTTGCAACTAGGGTCAACTAGGACACATCCTGAATTTACATGGATTTCATGTATCGAGTAATCCATCATTGTTTTGTTATCAACGGAAAAGTTCTACTTTTTGGAGTTGATATTGACCACTTTGTGTTGATCACACGTTACAACGTTACAACCTTACAACCTTACAACCTTACAAGGTTACATGATTTGAGACGATGTGACTTGATTTCGGAACATCAAATACACTAGACCATCATTGTAACCTTGTAAGGTTGTAAGGTTGTAAGGTTGTAACCTTGTCATACATGACGATCTTAATCCACTCGTATTCCATGTACCTAGTGATTTGAGATTCATTTGAGAAATCGTGTAATTGTTTAGATCGGTTGACACCAAGTTGAGTCGACAGGCTTGAGCCTAACGATCCCAAGATCGATCTGAGTGAAAATGTACGTCTCACGACAGGGATCGTGGTAGGCGTGGTCCCTGTGGTTCTGGTGACGAACCTGAGTGTATGACAACTGGGAAATCGTCGATTCTGAGTCTGAAACGATAATTTTTTCTCGAAAAAAGTCGGAAACTCCTGATTTTTTATTTGTAATGTGTCGATTGATGTGTTATAATTAAAGTAGACGAGCGACGTATCATCGATAAACGAAAGGAAAAGACGATGAAAATCAAATCGAAAATATCAGGACTCAATCTTATTTTCGACTCAGGCGATCATATTCCGAGGACGAATGGCGAAGCGGATGTTTCCAGTCATTGCTGTAAATGCGATCGGCGTCTGCGAAAAACTATCTTTGCCAGATGGATGAGTCCATTCACAGTTAAGCGAACTTGCCAGAATTGCAAAACAATCAATAACGTAATTTTCAAGTCACGTAAGGTCGCCAATGTGAATGTACCTTCGTGGACTTTTTCCGTTATCTCTAGTAAACGAAAGGACGTGTAGTATGTTAGCAAGAAATCTAACACCGAACGCATTGGATAATTTTGGAATTAAGGCGAAAAATCACGCCGACCCACTGGAAGTTATGAATAGAGCAAACGCACTATTCAAACTGAAAAAAGTCCCATTGAGTGAATGGTCAGGGAAAGACGCAAACGACGATTTACACGTCGTTGTTCGTGAGGACACAAATCAGGCAATCAGTACAGTCGGAAAAGCTTACACGACGTTTGATAACGAAAGTTTTTTCGTTCCCGTCGCAACGGCATTGGTGAATGAAACTGGCGCAAGAATCGATCGTTTTCAGATGTTGAATAACGGCACCAAATCATTTATGAGAATCTCCTGGCCTCAAGATAAGAATATCGTGATAGGTCGTCCCAAAGTCGGCGACATTGTTGAACGTCGCTGTACATTATCAACCTCACATGATGGGACTATGTGTGGTCGTTTCTCTATGCAGATGTTACGGTTGATCTGCTCAAACGGCATGACCGCTCCCGTGGGTCAGTATCAACTAAATCTCACACACACCATCAGCGGAGAATTTCAACTGAATCAGATGGAAAAAATGGCTATCGTCGCTGATCGTTATGTGAATCAGTTCGAGGCGGCCGCGAATATCATGGTTGATACTCGAATCACACCAAAGGATGATCGCACTTTGAACATCATCAAACGTGTAGTCGATTCAAAAGAACAAGCAGACGAAACGAAAAAAGGCGATCCGAATCAAGCACAAAAACGAATCAATCGAGTTATGGAACTATTCGATGGCGGTCAGCCCGGCGCAGATACAGATGAGTTAAAAAACACAGCATGGGGATTGTATCAATCGCTCAATCATTATTACACACATGATAAAAACGTCCGTGTTGGCTTACCTGAAACTGATCCCAGTTTCGCTACTCGCCAGATTGAAAGCAGATTCAAAAATCTAATTCCCGGCGGTCACTGGAATAATCGAATGATCGATGCTTGGAATGTTGTTACTGATGATCTGAATATCTCAAATCAGATCAGCGAAATGGTTGCTACATTCAACTAACTTTTATCGAAGTCAGGGGCGCTCATTACGCCCCTGACTTCTTTATCTCCGAAAATTAATCATGAAAAATCAAACGAAAGATAGCGACTGGTGCAGCGGACGATTTTGTCGTAATCTTGCGACTATGACTTATCTGGGAAACACGTTGTGCCAGAAATGCTGGGAACGTCGTTGTGACGACGAAACACAGAGAGAGAAACAAAGCGACGATTTACTTTCCATTGTAATCGCCGCTCACGAAAGGAATATGTCATGAAAGATATGGAAAAGATTAAGAGCAGAATAAAAAAACTGCTGAACAGGTCGGCAGATCAGGATAACTATGACGGCGAAGTCCAGAACGCAATGCTACTGGCTGAAAAGGCGATGCAAGAGTATCATCTATCAATGGATGATTTCTCCGACGACGATACGACTGAAACGAAAGTTTCCGAGCCTGAATTTGATGAGGTTGAAACCAGAGGATATTCAGTTCGTATCGCTAGATGGGAAGCCGTGTTAGCTGATGCCATAGAGATTTTGATTGGATCAGTCGGTCACTATACAACCTCGCGCAGTGAAGCAATGAACGCATTTCAAAAACAACGCGACGTGTGGGTATTTATGTGGTACGGCACAACGGAAGATGTACGATTAGCCAGCGATCTATTTCACGAATGGTCTGCCGTTATCTCTACTATGGCCATGGGTCGTTTCGACGAAGTTGTTCGTGGACCAGGTAATAAATACGCTCTTGGATTTACTCATTCTCTACATCGTCATGCGAAAGATCAAGCAGTCAGGCGATCTTCGATTCCTGTGCCGTTCTCAACTGCTTTGGCTGTTTACGGCGATAATCTCAGCACAGCACTGGCTCGTAAATCAATACAAGCAACAAACTGGCTCGCCGATGTTCGTAACATAAAACTAAAATCACGACCAGCAACACGTACACGATTTAATAATCATCAGGACGTAGATGCGTATGGTCAAGGAACCTCAGATGGTTCAAAGGCTGACTTTTCTGCGGAACGTCAAAGAAAACTGAATACGTAGGGAGAAAATCATGAGTCCATTATTAGAACAAGAATTAGAATGTTATGGTCAACATATTGTGGTTATAAGTTCAAAACACAACAACGAACTAATACTAACTATCACACAGGGTCCCTTCGACTGCTGGGATGAGGCGAAGAATTTTATTGAAGAGGAATATGGTCAACTAGACATCACCGATATTCAATTCGATATTGTTTCACTGTGTTCTCCCAATCAGCGAGAAGCTGTATTGAATAAACTTAACGAAATTTCTTTACCGAAACAATAAAAAAAATATTTCTGACTGTCAGGAATATGACAACGCTAAACGAAAGGATGTAATCATGAAAACATTTATTAAAAAACTCAAAAAGATGGATGCCTGTCCCAGTGCAATCGAAACATTGAAACAATGCAAAAACGGCCCAGATGCCTGGAAACAATGTGTGCGAGGCGGTTGGCTATGCTGGTATCTATCAATGACGGTTAAAATAAACAAATCGCCAACGCACAGAAAACTTATTCTATCTATGTTGGAATGTTTTATGACTATCAAATGCCCGAAGGGAATAGCAAAGTCCGCGAAAGAATGTAGACAACTGTTGATGCTCATACGTCTATGGTGTGGTAATAATTTATCAGTAAACGCGAAACGTATTAAATTGCAACTCGATAAGATGAGTCACAGCCATAATGAAAGACGTTATAACGGATTTTGGAAATTGAGGCATTTAGCCGATATGATAGTGGATGAGACGTTTATTGTTGTGGACGCCGAAGATTTCATTAACACTCTATGTACAAGTAAATCTGAAAAATCTTTGAAACATCAATCAACTTGTGCGGATATTATTCGTAAACACATACCATATCCGCCAAGAATTAGATAACGATTCCTTTCGTTTAGGGGCGGCAGTTCGATACACTGAATCTGCCGCCCCTTTTTTATAGATACTCAAACGCAACTACTGCTCGACCTGCCGAACTTGCTCTCGCCGTTCGTTGTCTAGCATCATCCCCAGCAAAATAATTCTTTACACTCACAGGCGAATTACCAGTTTTAGATATTTTGGAAGTCCGCCACAACTCAGATCGTGAAAACGAATTGATTATCGAGGGATGACTTGCGGTAATTACCATTCGTATTCCTTGACGTTTGAATATTTCAGCAACACTATCACACATACGCACGCCAATACTAACTCCCTGATAATCCGGCAATACGACGATCCTGGAGATACGTCGCATATTTTTAACGCCCCATGAATTGATCACCGAGCAGAACGCCACCGGACGATCTTTATACATGCCCACGAAGTTCTTAGATATAGGACTTGATGAACTGCTCAAATAGTGATAACGTGCAAACATTTTCCAAAGTTTATGTGAGCAAGGATAAACTCGGATTGATATTTTGGGTCGCCGAAGCCGCACCTTTTTCAACTTATTGGTCGCTGTATCAAATATCCAATCTGGCTGTAACCATTTCAGAATATCGTAATGACAACTGACTGCAATAAATTTCTTTCCTATCTTTCCCGATTTAATCGAGCGACTTACGGCTAAGGAACCGAATTTGGCAACGTTTCTATCTACTACACTGGTAAACTCATCATAGACCACACATTTCTGATCTGATAACAGAGCACGTGCAAGATCACAACGAAATTTCTCTCCGTTACTGAGTACACGATATGGATTAACCCACGACGGTGGAGAACTGAACCCAACGGCGGTCAGCATCTTAAATATTTTGTTTGTGCTATCGCCAGGCATACCATCCACGACTGCATCATCATGCGCCCAGTCGGTAGGCTCATACAGATATTTTTTATAAACATTTCTCGCAATCGTGGTCTTACCCGATCCAGACGAGCCTACAATAGCACCGATCTCCCATTTGTCCTTTATTCCCGGTATTCTACCCGTAAAGGTCTGCGAGGACTTTTCCTCAAGTGCAACATCAAACATTCCGGCTACTGATTGCACTCTAAAAGAATCTTTTATTGGGCATCGAACGGTAATGTCAAAATCTTGCATCTTAACCCCTTTCCTGTAAGTTTTTTATACATCGCTTCTTGATCCACCTCATCTTTACACTCCACAATAACCTGATAAACGCTGTAAATCTCTACGTTTTTCATCTGCTTTCCATCCGCCGACACGTTTCCCTGCGGTTTTGTTTTGAAAAGCTTTACCATTTTATTATCACTAAAGAATCCCATTGATTATCTCCTATGTATTCTCATTCTGTTTGAACAAACTCGCATCGCTTAATGATTCTCCATTAATATATAAAACTTCCGTTACTCTTTTAGTATGTCGCATTGTGGTGATCCTATTATACATAACTTTATTCCAGCCGCATAATCTATATAGATCATCTATAAATTCATTTTCATAGTAACTGACCACGATACGTGCCTTTCTAAATTTTGATAAGATTTCTATCAACTCGACATGATCATCCTCACTGAAGTTATGTTTATAAACTGATCCCTCGACATAATATGGCGGATCGATATAAATAGATAGTTCCTGTCTATCTTTTATTTTGGATAATATATCAAACATATTTCTATTTAAGATGGTTACATCTGCAAGTCGTCTATGCCAGAATGGCATGTTATGTTTAGCATTTCTAAATCGATTAACATTTATTCTACATGCCTGAGAATAATCCACAGCTATACCCTGACACGATAAATCTACACCGCCAACGCCGCCGATACCTAAAGAGGAAAGTGTTAAAAATTTAACAGCTCTATCAATATGATTCTTGTTTATGTCCGACAATGATATAGCAGTAGAAAAATCACAATCTATCAATTCTCTTTTGAACATACGTAGTACACTCTCACAAGGTAACACACGACTACATCTTTTATACAATATCTTCCATTTATCAGATGCTAAACACATAGCTAGATTTATAACATCCTGATTCAAATCATTAACCGTTTCAAACATACTTTTTTTCTTACCAAATAAAACAGCCATAGACCCACAACATGGCTCAAGATAAAATTTATGCTCACCTAATTCTCTGACTATTAATGGCGCCATAGAACATTTAGAGCCGTAATATTGTATTAAAGCACCACTCATCGTTATCTCCTGATCTGCCGACTTTGATTTCGTAGTTTCTCTTGCCGTTTTCTCTTTTGTATGTCGGATAGTTTTATAGGTTTACGCTCATCTTGCATAGGCTTTTCCTTGAACAATGATATACCCTCGACTGAGGCAGCAACACAACAGCCGGTCAAACAGTCAAGCCAGTGATTATCACCGGCGTTTGCACGTTGTTTCCATTCGTCGATCTCTCTATCATGTCCTTGTGTTCGTGTGGAATACTCAGCCGTTAGATGTTCTGCAAACTGCCTATGCCGTTCTGGTTTATCGCCGAACGTCGATAAACAACTCGGATCACCCATCGATACCATTATACGACTCATCAGAAATGATTTCCAAAAGTTTGTATCATAAATAATATAACGTGATTGGCGTTTTCGTGTTCGCTTTCCTGGAATACGCCAGTTTAGACCGACACGATCACCGGGTTTTTTCTTGTAGTTGCTCATCGGCTTAGTGGCGGCTCCAAAATATATTCCATGAGAGGGCAATAGAAGCGGAGAGAGCACCGATTGTCGACAAAATCTATAGACTACATCAGTTGATTGATCCCAGTTAGCATCTACCATACATCGATCTATCTTCATTGTCGAGCCGTCGTCGCATTGCCAAGAATGTCCCAACAAAGATGAGATCAACTTATTCAAACCTGCATAGATACGACCTTCCAATCCAGTATTGGGAAATTCTCGTTCCAGTGTTTTTTTAGCATTAGATAACGAGAATATTGAAATCTTTTGATTAGGAAATGTGCCGTAATCTATTGTATATCCCGTACAGTTGGGCTCCCAAGCCACCACTACGTAATATAACAACTGACCCTGCACGTCCACATAAGCAGTTAATATTGTACTTCCGATTGGAACTATTGAACGTCTGTATCCGTTCAATTTACTAATTATATCTTTTGCTCTGATTTTCATTTCACGTTCCTCCTCCGGCGGCAATGGGTCATTCTGTTGTTCGGACCAGAATGATCTTTCATCACGTAGAAGCAAATTCATAGCGTTCTGTAATGCGGATATTTCATCATCGTTAAATCGCTGCTCCCACGAAACTATAGCCCCCTCATCCATCTTTTTACGATTTTTCTTATAAAAATCTGTAGCCGGTTTTGTATTCTTATCAGTTGCAAAACATTCGTCCCGTATTTTACCGTACTGTTTCCAAAGTTTCATATTGTCCGGGAATTTATATACTCGTTTTGTTCGTTCTCCCTGCCATATTGGATACGACACTCGATCCAGTATTCTATCAGCCATGTCATCGGGCTCGATCACTGTACATGGCATAACTCCACAAATTTTCTTTCCCGGACCCGAAAGATTCAGAATAGCTCCATTAAGAGTTTTCATTCTATCCGCGACTTGTTTAGGCGATCGTGCAGATTCATCAGTCTGTGGGTCATCGATAATCACAGCCGTGGGACGAACTGGCTCACCATCAGATCGTTTATGCTTCATCCCACGTATACGTGCTTCGATGCCAGCGACACGTATCACGCCCCCTGATGCTTTAGACCCTGGGATGTCAGGGAGTACGATTCTGTCAGCCGTCCAGATCATTCTTGTTGGCTTGCCGTTGTATAATTGACCGCCTGCTCTCTGATAGATGCCGCCTAATCGTCTGATCGGGTAACAGACTTCCGGGAAGTCCTCTAACAACAAATTATTATTTTCAAATTCCGACTTGATACTTTCCAACGCAGTAGTAGCATGTCCAGCTTCGGGCCCGACTAACAGTATGAATTTATGTTTTCCAGTTATGACTCCCCAGATCACAGCCGATTCACAGATGGAGGACTTACCCTCACCGCGAGGCATAGCCATCGCAAATAGTCCACCCTCCTCAAATGCCTTTTCTATTTTGGCAAGTACTTTCAGATGATCTTCCGACCATTTGAGAGAGAACGTATTCGGAAAATACGTTTCGCAGAAATCTCTAAAACTATCACTACAACGCTTTTTGCGTTTTCCAGATTTGACTTTGGGCCGTGGAAATATATCACGACCCACTAACGAAGCCTGTACACGACGATTACGCGATTCCTCTTTTATCTTATCGTAATCACGCTTCTTTTTTTGTAGTTCTTTTTTAGTCGTCAACTCCTACTCCCATAGATATATACTTATATGCAAAAAATACGACTTCCAGAAAACAAGTCATAACGCAAATTCACACAAAATGATCCCAAGTCCACCACCACAACCGACGCCACCACGTGAGTGAACAGTAGAATCTACAATCAAAACGCCTTAGAAGTTTTTCGCGTATTTTGTGAAACTTTGATTCTGATTTACTCGTATCGTATCTTCCGAACGAATCAGGAAGTGTACTTATATAATCAGGGATACATATCACCTCGCCACTTTTAACATCAAACAAAACATATACCGCGAAATCGCCCCAATCTCCAGACTGTTTTTCTTTAGCTTTTTTCACCTGACAAGATGTGCAATATCCGGAATTACTCAAGTTTATACGATAACTTAGTACACAATCACATCCAAGACACTTAGCACAGGCAACCGTATTATCACTATGAGTACGACACGAATCACATTGTGCAGGCACCAACACGTTCTGATGATAACGAGTTATCATCCATATTGAATTACACTTCTTACATTGAACTTGAAGTGGCGAATTTACACCCCATCGGTCGTTCATCGTTTCGATTTCCTCATCGTAACATCGCAATTCAGACCACAACACCTCACGATATGTATAAAATTCGGGGAACTTATCAGCCATTTCGACATAATGTTTCTTTATACTCTTATAACAATCGAGACAAAAATGCGGAACTGAACGATTGAGTGATACCAACCAATCAAAATAATTATTGCATTTTTTACACGTACATCGCAACGTGCGGGGCCGTTGACTCGCTGAAAACAGACAGGGTTTCTCAAGATGATCGAAGTCCCTACAATTTACATCTTCCATATTCATTGTGGACTGACTCAATACAATTTTGCTAATGCAACTATCGCAAATCTTACGATAGTATTCTGTTCGATCGCGTGACATACCCTCAACCACACGATGACAAGTCCCACAACAGTAGTTATAGACATAAAATCCAGCCGCGTTTGGTAAATCTGGACATTCACCGTATCGTTTCATCAGATCATTCAATTCATCAGCCATCAAATCAGGAGAACGATTTTTCTTTATAATGGTGGTCATTTTTTACCTTCCTTGATATTTTGTCGGGGTTTTCGTTTGAATTCTCGCATCGTCCACACGTTACTTTATTCCAGTCCTGAGTAACCAGAAACCCGTAACCGATCCAACGCCAGATTCCACACATAGTTAAGCACTTAAAATCGTCGAGTACGATCACTTTTACTCTATGAACTTTCATGATGATTTCTTTTTCTCTTTATCGTTCATGATGAATTCTTTTTCAAACTACGATTACAATTACCACACGTCACTTTTTTATGTAGCAGACTGCTCTTTATATCACGCTCAGTCAGATCAGTCAACCCACAGCTCGTTTTCCAATTCCAATCCAACTTCTGCACATCCAAAATTGAATGATGAATTTTTGTCTCGGCTGATTTTTTGTCTTGATTGATTTTTTTGCTCCAAGATAATGGGAGGGAGATTGTAATAACTCCCCCTCCCATTATGATTGTTTAACTGCGATCTTCAGCCGTCCCATTCTCCAATTCAAAGGCTTCCCAGTAATTATTATGTAGAACACCAGTGGAGTCTATATACTCCACATTATATTGCTTACAATGTCGATTGGTATAAATACCAATAACCTTTCCAGATATACGACTACCCTTTACATACAC
>SDBV01001098.1_pt1 | contig 40161 bp, 37 predicted proteins | sample 2277081 | NCBI WGS metagenome assembly SDBV01 (sample SAMN10402039, study PRJNA504765) | marine sediment metagenome | isolation source: marine sediment core GS10_PC15, 223 cmbsf | place: Arctic Ocean: Southern Knipovich Ridge | collected 2010
GGGCCGTGCTTTAAGCATCCTGCCTAAAGCACACCAGCCTTGATCCCTATGGGTGACTGGTGTGGATCAGCATGAGTATGCTGGCCAAGAACCGAAAAAATAGAAGTAGCGGATGCGGAACAGAAAACAAAAACAAGGCTGTGCTGGCGCGAAAGTAAGAGGACAAGTGAAAAAAGATGTATTTTTTCGAAGGGAGAGGTGTTTTTTCTCTTGACACGCCCTTTAATGGGCAACCCCGTTGTCTTCTAAAAAATTACTATGTGATATCGCTCGAGATTTTTATTGGCTGATCGTCCAATTTGGATACAAAGTAGAGAAATTTTCCTGAGGGCTCAGGTGGAATGGTTTTAACATATTTGAATTTCAGGTTGATATCATGCGTCCCCAATTCATTCCAAATCTGTTTCTTTACCCCTTCTTCTTTGAAATCATAGTCGTCGTCTATCAATGACACCATGATTTCCAATTTATCCAGTGTGTGTTGAATAACTTTGAATCTATCTATACTATTCTGTTTCATCATGATGCGATTTAAAAAGGCGCCGTGAATTCTTTTACCATTTCTCAAAATAATAAAATCATTTACACGGCCATTTATCTCTTTGAGAATGGGGAAGCCTAATCCGCATCTGCACATCTCGTTTGTCAAGATTCCGGTATCTTCAATTTTATACCGAATAAAAGGCATGCCGAAACTTTCCAGATTGGTGATTAAGATCTCTCCGGCTTCATCCGCTTTTGAGAGATCATATTCATTGTCATTGTCAACTTCTACATATACCTGATCCGACATGATGTGCATGCTGCCTTCAGGGCATTCATGAGCGATTACGGCCGCTCCGTCATGCGCTCCATATTCATTCGCAACAGGACATTGAAACGCCTTTTCAATCAATTCTCTCTTATAATCTTGAAGGACCTCTGCAGTGGAAACAACAAGTTTCGGGTGAAAACCCAAGTCATTATTTCGATTTTCTTGAATGTAACGGGCCAAAAAATACAAAGCCGTAGCATACCCGTATATCAAATCAGGTTTGTATCTTGATAGAAATTTTTCGTACTGCCTCATCCGAATGTCAGACATATCGAAAGCAGACAACACAACGATGTTGATCAGACGATCTTTGACAGTCCTGAAACTGATCTTATCACCGCTTTCCGATGGGTTACCCCATAGATGTACCTCCTTGTCCCCGGGTTGAACTCCCCACCAGAGTCGTGACCGCATCTTGGTTGCATTTTGTATGGCCTCCTTGTTTTTGCCAGAAAAAAATGATAATGGCTGACCGGTAGATCCCCCGGTACGATTGAGCAATAATTTTCCCTGATAATTTGTATCCTTCAACTCATTTAAATTTTCACGGATCTTATCCTTGGTTAATACCGGGAATTTTTTAAAGTCTTTTATCGATCTTATATCTCCAGGCAGAGCATGAATTTCTCGAAACATGCGCTGGTAATAAGGCACATTCTCATAAGCGTATCCTAGTAATTTAATAAGTTTTAACCATTGGAGTCTCTTAATCTCTTCTGAACTATAGAATTGAATTTTTTTTAGATCTTCAAGATACATCAGTGTCTTTCTGCCACGTAAACACTCATGGAAAGGAAACAGGACTTTTTTGACGAGCAATTTGTTCAAATTCGTGCTCCTCTCACGAGCTTTAGATAAAGCATTTCATATTCCTTCACCATCTTTGAGAGACTAAATCTTGCAAATGCCCTTCTCAGGCCCCCATTTCCGTGCTCACGAATTAAATGGGGGTTCTTTAGATAAAAAGCTATACCGTCGGAAAGCGCCTCAGGTGTTTTCTCATCTACCAGGAAACCTGTTTTGCGATGTTCCACAATCTCCGGATTTCCCCCTACCTTGAAAGCAACGACAGGAAGGCCAACAGCCATGGCTTCCAATATCGTGTTTGACATACCCTCAAGCTCTGAGGGTAACACGAACACGTCCACCGAACGAAGATAGGGAACCACGTCATCTTTAGATCCGGTAAAATGAACCTTATCAAGGAGGTTCAAATCAGCAACCATCCTCTTTAAAGGCTTCTCTTGGGGCCCGTCTCCTACGATAACCATATACAGTTTTTTAAAATCATTTAATAATCCTGAAAAGGCATGGATTAATGCGGGAATATTTTTTATCCTATCAAGCCTGCCGACGTAACCGATGACACAGGATTGTGAAGGGATATGAAGCAGGGTTTCTTTTCTTTCCAGACCCGGGGAAAACCTGTCTGTATCGACACCATTTGGGATGATCTGTATTTTTCCGCTTTTGATGCCAACACTGTTACACATCCAATTTTGCAAAGATTTGCTCACGGTGACATACCCGGATATGAAGCCGTCAAGTATCCTTCTGGCAATTATCCTCCTTCGAATTTGTCCTGAAAAACCTGTTCCGTGCTCACTATGAACGATCTTCGAACCCTTGGAAAATCTTCCCGGGACTATTGCATCAAATGCACTCCAATTCCTTGTGTGTATAATGTCATATTTTTTTTCATTTATGATTTTCCAAATTTTATAGAATAAAAAAACATCAAAGCCTTCTTTTTTGTTTAAAGAAAAGATATTGCAGTCATCACGAACAATTCTTTTTGCAAGCCTTCCGTCCCTACTCATACAGCAAATGTCATGTTGAAAGAGACTCGAATCCGATCTATTTATAATATTGACTAGGCCATTTTCCATCCCGCCGATATCCATGGAATGGACAACATTTAATATTCTAATTTCATGCATGTCTATCCATTGTTATTACAGGGTTAGCATTTTTGAAAAGAAGAGGAAATGTATGAGTGTTCAACTCATCTCAGTTAATCAAAGAAGGGGCGGAAGGTTCACTCTACGATAAAAGGTTCAAATCCTCGAGGAATGAGAACTGACTGGCGATGGTGAGAAAGTTGCATAGAAACATTAAATTCATCCTCAGACCCTGTATCTTTGGCAAAAAGCCTTAAGCAAGGTGCCGACGCCTTTTTGAACGGCAAGCGTCCCCGAATCGATAGTTACTTATAAGGCTATAATTGTTTAGACATCAAATGCCCTTGAACCTCCTGTTTTGTTTCGTTCCCAACAGAGCGTGTCTAAATAATAATGACCTCATTAGTAAATCCCTTCCTTATGTTCAACGACTAATTTTCTTTTTAAAAGCTCCTGGTAAATTCTTGAAATGCACTTTGCGCTTTCTGCGAAATCGAAACACTTTGCTTTTTCCCTGTTAGCACATGACATGCGTTTTCGTAATTCAGGCTCTGATACCATCCTGTAAATTGCTTTAACTAGGCCTTCTCGATCTCCTGGCTCCACCATCAGGGCGTTCTTCTCTTCTAAAAGGACCTCTGGAATCGCACCTACATCGGAAATGACTATAGGTAGCCCTGCAGCCATTGCCTCGATCATAACAATGGGGAAGTTCTCATTGTGAGAAGGAAATAATAAAAACGAAGCCTTCTGAAACCATTTTACTTTATCTTCTCCAAACAAAGGTCCTGTAAAGACCACTTTCGACAACAGTTTTTCATCTAAACAACGCTTTTCGATATTCTTTCTGTCCCTCTCTGTTTCGAAATCGCCTACGAACACTACTTTGAACTCCATATCTATAAGCCTTTGATCCTCTAAGGCGTATAGTATGTCATAAACCCCCTTTCGAGTTCCCAGAGATCCAACGAACAGGGCTGTACACACTCCATCCGTTTCAGGAGTATTCTTGCCTTCAAGGTAAATTCTCGTTTCTATACCGTTCGGAACGATACGAATCTTATGTTCAGAACAACGAGCAAGAAGATGTCTTTTCCATAGTTCTGAGAGGACAATTACGCGATTGCTAAAATGTAGGATAAGCTGCGTATATCGGCGTCCAGTCCATGTTATCTGATTCAGGAAGTGATGAAAAGATGCTCCATGTATGTGTAAAACCACGGGCACCCTGAATAGTCTTGCAAGGAGTACTTCACAGGATCGCAAATAGAAGAAGAGCCAACTCGATGTGTGGATGTGCACGATTGAGGGGTGATCGAAGATGAGCTTCCTCATGTAGTCTGTGAATAGTTTAAGTTGTGATACAATCCCGGTCCAAAAGGGGCGGTTTTCTGGTGTTCGTTTTCGAACGTCGTGCACAACAAGGCGGTACTTTTGTCCAAGCATTGAACGAAGCTGATCTTCTAAATATGTCTGCATTCCTCCTGCAGGTGGAACTTTCAGTCCCACGACAAGGACGGTTGGTCTCGATGTAAACGCCTCTTTTCTTATCCCCATTGTATTTCGCCGATTATAATAGAACTGATTTGTTGTATGGTTGTTATGATTCCACAAATCGCCTGTGCCACAAGTTTAGTATCATTACGCTCCATAACGCTGTTGAGCGGTCCAGGACACCCGTCTGATGCTCTCTCCAAATTTTTTCCAGATTGGTCTTATCCATATATAAACGACTCGCTTTTCCATTAAAAATGAGGTCCCCGGCGTATTCTCGAATATCACCCTTAAGCCACTCTAATACAGGTACGGCGAATCCCTTTTTCTTTCGATATAATATTGCGTCCGGAAGGTAACTTTTGAGCGCTTTCTTAAAGATGTGCTTTCCACTTCCCCCCACAAATTTCAATTTTGAAGGTATTTTAGCCACGTATTCCATGAAAATGTGATCGAGTATAGGACAACGAACCTCCAGAGAGACAGCCATGCTTGCACGATCCACCTTGGTTAAGATGTCCTCACACAAATAGGTCTTAATATCTAGATACTGTATTTTCGAGAGGTGATCATTGGCAGGTGCTTTTTTATAGATATCATGGAATATATCCGATGTCCTGTAGTCTTTCAAGGTCTCGCCTATATCAGGATGGAGAATGGATCTTTTCTCCTCTTCATTAAATGCAGTGACGTTAATGAAATAAGCATCGACAGGATTGCGTGCCACGTTTTGTAGAAAAGCCTTTCCACGGAATAGCTTAGGCAGATACTCCGCTTTTGAGTAAAGTATCTTTAAAAAACTGAATACAGGCCGGCGTAAGGGTACCGGGATCATATTACGGACCAGGTTCTCTCTTAGGTCAAAATAATAACGTGGATATCCGGCAAAGTTTTCATCCCCGCCGTCACCGGATAGCGATACGGTCACATTGTTCCGAGCAATTTTGGAGACATAATAGGTTGGTACCGCAGACGAGTCGGCGAAAGGTTCATCATAATGCCAGGCCAGTTTCTCAATGACGGAAATGGTATCAGGAGTGACGTGGAATTCATTATGGTTGGTGGAAAATAGCTCGGAAACCCGCTTTGCATAAGGCGCTTCATTATATTTTTCCACACTGAAAGAGATAGAATTGGTTAACACCGGTGTATCTGAGTTTTTAGCCATTAATCCTACCACTGCGGAAGAATCAACACCCCCTGATAAAAACGCCCCTAAAGGCACTTCGCTGATCATACGAAGACGGGTCGCTTCATCGAGAATCCCGATAAGATCTTCCATCATTTGAGATTCTTTCAGATTGTGATGTGGGTAAAAATTTAGATCCCAGTAAGGCCGCACGACAAAAGAGTTTGCTGTAACAATGCCATAGTGAGCCGCAGGAAGCTTGCGGATAGACCGAAAAATGGTTTTAGGCGAGGGGATATATAAGAGAGACAGGTAATCAGACAAGGCTTGAAGATCTACATCACGAGACACGCCTTGTACTTTGAGAATAGCCTTGATCTCTGATCCAAATATAAAACGGTCTCTCTCTTCAAGGTAATACAGAGGTTTTTTGCCTACCCTATCACGAGCCAAAAACAGTTGTTGTCGTCTTTGATCCCAAATAGCAAAGGCGAACATCCCCCTTAAACGATCAAGCGCTTTTTCCCCCCATTCTTCATAGGCGTGTACGATTGTTTCAGTGTCGGATTGCGTTCGAAACCGATGACCCTTAGATTTTAAATCCGTCATTAACTCTTTGAAATTGTAAATCTCACCATTAAAAACGATCCATATGCTTTTGTCTTCATTTGAAAGTGGCTGTTGGCCGGTAGAAAGGTCTATAATGCTTAACCGCCGATGTCCCAGCCCTACATTCCCTCTGCCACCCAAGCCGTTCTTCAAGCTACGAAGTTGGACCCCATGCTCTTTGCTCCATGCCCCCTGTTCCCTGCTCTCTGCTATACCCGCATTGACAAAGTAGCCCTCTTCATCAGGGCCACGGTGAATAAGCGTGTTTGTCATTTTGACAAGGATTTTGGGATCGACAGCAGATCCATCTCGATTAAATACCCCTGCTATCCCACACATTTCATATTTCCTTATTCCGCTGGAAGCATTCGAGGAAATGTCAATATTTTCTTTTAACAGATTGGCGGTTGATAAATTTGTTTTATTCGATTTTTATTTTTTAAAGATTTTATCGGAAGAAAATCATCGGCATTTTTTAAATAAAACTCTAATATTGATATCAATCTGGCTTGTAATTTTCTACGATGATTATATTCGTTGAGTAAGATCCAGCGCACTAAGATTGAAGGGAACAGTTCTCGTCCCCAATAAGAGGGTATTGACACTATCTCAGAATATTTGGATATAGCTAATTCTGCAACCTTGCAATATGCGCTTGGTTTGAAAAACCTTTTGAATGAGTCTGTCGAAAATTCAACCAATGAGGACAGAAGAAGAGTCCAGACGTCGAAAAAAGGAATCGACACCATTCCACAAGTTTCCCAATCAAGTAAAATTAAGGTGTCCTTTTTAAATAATATATTGCCGAGAAAAAAGTCCCCATGTTGGGGCAGAAAATATTTAAGTGGTGCTTTTCTACCATATTGCGTTTTTTGTTTCAGAGTTTTTGCTTCAGCCTGTGAAAGCCCAATATTAGAATGTGTAAAACCCTCAATAATGGATAGATCATCTTCCCGACAGGTTTCAAAGACTTGTGAAAGCCTTAACTGTGCATTAGCGATAGTACCTACTATCTTTTTTAGGACTGAAGAATTAGTTCTTATGTAATCGTTGCTATGGTGTACACCTCTTTGATAATCGAGCAAAAGGCAGTGCAAACCCTTTGAACTAGTCATTCCAATACACGAAGGTACATAAATATCAGGATCCGCGTTAAAGACTTTCAATGCCAAATATTCGCGCATGATTGGTTGTTCACCTTGATGGCATTTGATTATCCAATCAGGTTCACGTCGTCCCTTACGGAAAACATAAAATAGAGCATAATGTGAATCAGTTGTTGTGCTAGAGGAGCACATCACTCGCAAATCGTTATGATTAGCAAAGATTTCTGGTTTAAGGTCTTTAATAACTCTGACCCAAACCGCCTGTTGGTCTTTGTGCGAATATGATGAAATCATTTGACATATAACCTAATAATCCGATTCTGACGGCAAATTTCATAAAAGACTTTTTGTACCAAGACTTTGGAAATGAATAAAATCTATCAAAATAAAATTGATAAATCTCTTTCTTTAATGGCACAATAAAATTGGGTTCATTATAGCCTGGAATGGCAACGTAAATAGATATATTGACAAGACCGGATTTCTCCAACATTTTCCGATAGCCTCTTGCACTATAGAGATAGTTACGGTATGATTCACCGGTCTTCTTTAGCGAATATAGCGTCGCAAGTTTTCTTGGCATTATTCCGACCCACGGAATACCCGCATGATGATCATTTGTACCAAAAAACTGTTTGAATCCTATGCGATTCTCAATGCCAATATAAAGAAATCCACCTGGTCGCAGCAAACGACATAACGTAGTAATTGTTCTTAATTGAACCATATCCGGTTTCTTATCAGGCTCTGCCAAGGGCAGCCATCCAAGTACTCCATTTAATGCGATGAAATCAAAAAATGATTCACTAAATGGTAAAGCAGATATAGCGCTCTTTATTAAAATAACATTATCAACATTTTCCTGCTGAAATCTCATCCGCATAAAATCTATCATGACCTGGACAGGCTCAACGGCATAAACCTCTTCAAAACGGCTGGACAGCGCCTGCGAAATGCTTCCAGTCTCTGCCCCTAAATCAAGGGCTCGCTTTGAACTTTTTGGTTCGATAAGAAGTTGCCAATTTGCTCTATTAAGATTGGCGGTAAATTGATATAGCTTTTGAATTTCTTGATCCTTACTTCGCGACAACACATCTCGCCAGTTTTCTTGCGAAATTTTCTCTACAATTTTTTTCATCTTCTTAACATTGATTCCGCCCCAATAAGGTGATTCATTTATGAAATGAGGCACTCCGTTCTTAACGGGCCAATGTTTATTGCATTTTTTACAAACAAGATTTTGGGATACTTTAACGAGATGTTCCCAACAAAGAGGACATACTAACTGTTCACCGACGGTTTTTGAGATAGACATTCTTAAATCAAGGAGTTTCTAAGCAAAATTTCAATTCATCTCAGAAAGGTGCTGGCATAGCACGATCCTAAATCAATGTAGGACTTCCCGTGTCCACATAATCTAAATTTATATATAATTTTCTATCTAGCAGCAGGTTCAAAAACTAATGAAATCAATTGAATCAAGTCCCCATTCTCATAAATATGAAAATATTTCTTCATTTCTTTATGGTCTCAAGCAAAGTATGCCATTCTTTAATTGGAATTGTCCCCTGATAACGCTCTTTTCTTTCAAATTTGCTTTCCAAATATCCTCTTTAACTTAATACGATTTATGCAAGGCACTAATCATGTATGAGTTTATGATACTTCATGACACTCCCTTAGCCTAAAGAGATTGCAGTTTAATAATTTTTCTGTGCAGATGGGAATGGATGCTGATCCTATTCTGTATCATGTCCAAACATAGATGTAGAGAACCGATTCGAATAAACAATATATTTCCAAAAATCCAACCACCTAATTTTTCATGTACTTCAATCGATCGTCTATTCATAGTAGAAATGCGACTATATATCCACTTAACATTCTTAGTCCTTAGATAATTAAATGCGTAATCCCAAAGAATGGAAAATGCAGATGTCACGCGGAAAGGTTCAAGAATAACAACATCAAAATCCCAAGCGAGGTCTGGTCCTAAATAAAAATCACAGAAGACTATATCCTCTTTGTATCTGTGTTGAACCAGCCACAAGAAACCAACCGGATCGTTTTTTTTTTTCGCTAGTAGACAAACGGCATCTTGCTTGAATCGATAGTCCATAGCGCTTCGTGGTGGTGGAAAAGATTCTAAAACCGAATTATATTCATGCAAGATCTCCATTTGATAGTTTTTTTTTAAAAAATTTGGGATTTTGATTTCTTTATTGTTTTCAACGGGTATTACAAAAATATAAAAATACTCTATCGATAACTTTTTTGAAATAGATTGCAGTGCTTTATTTGCTAAGTATACTGAACAGTTAATAAATCCAAATTCTTCGATATCAGTTTTTATTTTCCGGATGACCAATTTGATTACAGATTTATTAACAAATAATTTCAAAAGGTGGCCTGTGTCCCAAAAAGAGCAGCGGACTGGCTGTATATCCATAAGCACCAGAATTCAAAACAGCAATCAGATCTCCCTCAGATGCAGTTGGTAGTTTAAGCTTTGATCCGATAAGATCTAGTGGGGTGCAAAGTGGTCCTACGATGTCCACTTGTTCACAAGGAGACATATCAGCCTTATTTCCAATAACTATTGGAAAATTCTTTCTTAAAATCTGTCCAAAATTACCGGAGGCAGCCAAATGATGGTTCATACCGCCGTCGATCACAAGAAAGGTCTTTCCTCTGGATTCCTTTTTATATAGGACCCTTGCCACATAGAGCCCACACTCCCCTACGAGATACCTTCCCAATTCGATCACGAACCGCGCTTTGGGGAACCGCGGCTGATATGTCTTAAGCAGGGCTTCAAGATGCTTACCGACATCAGCTACATCCATCTCCTCATCTTTATCAAAATAAGGGATCCCGAATCCACCACCAAGATTCAATAATCTGACTGAATCAGCCAATGAGCCTGCAAGGCGCCACATAAGATCGAGCGATTGTTTCATGACACTACAAATGACATCCGTATTTAGATTTTGTGAACCTGCAAATATGTGAAAACCCTGAAAATCTACGGGCAAAGATGTTATCTTTTTAATCAATTCTGGCAATTGCTCTACATCAATTCCAAACTGCTTAGAACCACCGCCCATTTTCATTCCGGCGCCGTGTAGTTCAAAATCCGGATTGATACGTATGGAGACCTTTGGGATTTTCCCTAAACGTCTCCCTTCTTCTATAACCAGTTCCAATTCTCTTTCAGATTCTATATTGATAGATCCGATATCTACATCAACCGCGCGACAGATTTCTTCCTTGCTTTTTCCCGGACCGGCAAAACTGATCACTTCAGGACGACCTCCCGCGTCTAATACAGCATTCAGTTCTCCTGTCGAGGCCACATCGAAACCATCAACCAGTTTAACCAATCCCTTGAGTACGCCTATATGAGGATTTGCTTTAACCGCATAAAAGAGCTTCATTTGAGACGGCATCGCTTCTCGGAAAAGTTTAATTTTTCTCTTAATAATTGAAGAGTCGTATATATAACAGGGGGTTCCATACTCCTCTGCCCATTCAGAAACAGGCCTACCGGCAACCATCAACTGGTTATCGGTCACAGCGAAATATCGCAAGGCGGCATCAACGGCTTTCGATTTCATGATCTAAAACACACATGATTTAAGGTTTAGAAACATAAGAAAAAGAAAATTTTAACAGGGATATACAGGATACACAGGATGTTTCATTTGTGAAATCTCCTGTATTCCAGTTTTGGATTGCCGAAATTAATCAATAGACCTACCTCGAGTCCCGTCGCTTTGAGGTAATTGATCAGTTGGGCCATATGTTCAGGGGCAAGTTTCTTTACTACTTTAAGCTCCAGTATGATGCTATCTTCTGCCAATATGTCTGCAAAAAAATCACCAACGGAGACGCCTCGAAATTTTACACTTAGAGGCACCTGAGAGTCAGCCTTCAATTTCTTTCCCCTTAATACAATAATCAAGGCTTTTTCGTAAACAGATTCCAGAAAGCCAGCCCCAAGTTCATTGCTTACTTCAAAGCAGGCTTCCAAGATTTTTTCAGTCAATTTTTCATGCAACATCGTTATCCTTATCCTGACTATCCTGTTTATCCCTGTTCATTTCTTCCTTCTCACGAAGCAAAGCCATATCGATCTTTCCCGACCCGGTACGCGGCAGGTCTGTCATGAACTCAATATAGCGCGGCATCATAAACTGGGGAAGCTTTTTTGCACAATAATCCAGCAGTTCCTCTTCGCTTAACGATTCGTTGTCATTTAATACGATAAAGACCTTTATGCTTTGACCTCTGACTGAGTCCGGAATACCTATAGCCGCAGCAAGTTTTGCTTTACCGGTGGAATAGATTACATCTTCTATTTCTGAAGGGCTGATCCTGTGCCCGTAACATTTAATCATATGATCCTGGCGCCCGACAAAATATAAATAGCCCTCCTCATCTTTTTTTACCAGGTCTCCGGAATAGACGAGTCTTTCCGTTTCCTCCAACCCGGGTGGCAGGAAATGGTTGGGCCTGTAAACTTCTTTGCTTTTTTCGATATTCCCCCAGTAACCTAATGCAACTGTGGGTCCCCTGTGTACCAGCTCGCCCGCTTCGTTCGGGCCGCATAGCTTTCCGTTCTTGTCGACAACGAGAATCTCTGCTCCCGGTATCGCTTTTCCCATGGAGGTTGGGCGTTTGTCCAATTCATCGGGCTGAAGATATGTTGACCGAAACGCCTCAGTAAGCCCGTACATCAGAAATATTTGCTTTTTTGGGAAAACCATCTTTAGTTTCTCTATGGCGTGCACGGGTAGAACGCCACCAGTGTTGGTGATATACCGAAGATTATCAATTTTTTTCTTATACACCGGCGACCCCTCTTGCAAAAGCAGGAGCCAAATTGTTGGAATACCGGCAAAACCGGTAATTCGTTCCTTCATCAGAACGTCAACCAGTTCACCCGGAAACCGGAATGATTTCATCACATAGGTCATTCCCAGAAGCGCGCAGCAGGTTAACTGGTTGAGACCGGCGTCAAAACTGAGGGGGAGAACTCCAAGGAGACGATCTTCATGTTGGTTTGATAAATAGGTCGTTACAGTCATAGCGCCAGCGATTAGATTGTCATGAGTTACCATAACGCCCTTGGGCATTCCAGTTGATCCTGAAGTATATAATAGAGCTGCCAAGTCGGCCCCAATTCCAAAATCCGGCAGGGATGAGGCATTTGATGACTGCTCAAGAATATCACGAAAGTTGATTGCTTCGAAGGGAAGGTTGTTTATCCATTTGGGAATATCACCCAAAATGACCAAAAATTTCATAAAATCCCAATCCGGCAAAAATTTTTTTAGTAGGTCTACTCTTCGACTATCCAAAATCAGGCCTGTTATTTGGCAATCCTTGGCAATGTGATTGACCTGGTCACCTAGCAAAAGTGAGTTTATCGGTACATAAACACCACCTGTCTTTAGGATTCCAAAAAAAGATAAAGCCTGATCCAGTGAGTGGTTCAAGAAAACACCCACCCTATCGCCTCGATCAGTCCCGGCATTCCGTAAAACGTATGAAAGTTTATGGGTAATCTCTTCAACCTCTTTGTATGTAAAGCGATTGCTCTCTTGAATGAGGGCAATTTTCTCCGGATACTTGGCAGCACTTTCGCGAAGCAAATGGTGCATCAGATATTGCATATTTGATTTTCCTTCGTTGTCAAAGATAGTCCCTTTCCATTTCTTTTCCTTTGAATGAAGTCAACCATCGATTGAATCGTATTAAAGTTATCGGGTATGAGATCATCTTCATCGACATCAATTTCATGGTTTTCTACAAGATAATTTACTACCTCAAGTATACCAAGGGAGTCTATAATCCCAGATTCAAGAAGTGAATCTTCATAAGTTATGCTCTTTTTCCTCGCCATTGGGAAAGTACTAAAAATGAAACCCTTGATCTCTTCTTTCAAATTATTCATCCTGACCTAATCAATCTCCTTATAAATTCGAATTTGTCTCTTTTTATAATTCCAAATTCCGCCTTCCCAACTCCCAATTCTTTTAAATATCTCTATCCCCTTGTGTCATATACCAGTTGCCAGCATTATTTACTACACCGTCAAGATCACTATCTTTTGGAATGAATACGTAGACTTCTGATGTGTCTGATCTTGGGAAGAAACCACACCTCCTGATAAGGGGTATCCAAGGGTTCGTCTCCAATAAAGCAACTTCAACTGCCTCTGCATTTTTATTATACACTACTTTTAACAGCGCTTTGATGAGATTTCGTTTTACCTCGGCCTGGTCCTTTGAGTATAAGTCATAAACCTGTACCCTACTGTTTTCTCTGATAGTAAAAATGATAAAACCGCAAAGCTCATCATGATATTTCAACTTTATTAAAAAAAAGTCTCTATGTGTATTTAGGGCATAACGCCATGTCAAATAGGATTGATCTCTTGACCCGCAAACTTTGTATCTCTTACCAATATGTCTATCTAATTCTGTAAATGATACATCAAAAGATTTAGGATCAATCTTTTCATCATCAAATGTATAACCCTTACTCATTTTTTGAACTGAATATATTCTCATTGCAGTATTTACGATCCATGCCAATATTCTGCTTATAAGCCCTTTCCCCACTCGTTCCTCTATCTGTCTTCCCGCTCTTAAGAGTCTCACAAAACGGAGTACTTGACCAATCGGTTCAACCTTCATCCACCGATGAGCAACCGCCATTGACTTACTTGGAAAATCATATGCAAACGGTATCCTTCCGTCGTGAACCGGGTCAAGAGACGCTCGGTTTAATTTTAAAGCTGGTCCAAGGCTACGATATTCTGGGTTTATAGAAAAATCTGCAAGAACATGACAACTTATTGTGCGTCCATTAACCCAGAATTTTCTTGGAAGTGCAACCGCTGTCCCTATGAATTGATCTTTATCCTCATCCTTTCCAATCCAGACTTTTGCCTTTCCGGATGGGTTTCTCAAATAGAGCCATTCGTACCTGCTGTCATCTATGGAATAGTCTATATTATGATTTAGAATCTCGATTATGATCTTTTTGTCTCTCTTCAGGTCCGCTTCAAAAATCGATAGTTTCATATGGATCTCAAATTTATGATCTTAAAATGTTGTGAATCAAAAACACGATGGTTTGATGATTTCGCAATTCATAATCAGCTTGCTGTTCTTCTTACCTTGAAAATCCGTGTAAATTTTGATAGCCCAAGATCTTTGAGTATGGAAATGATTTCTATGAATGTATCTCGAGAAAAAAACCAAATGAAGCATACATAGACCGCAGCACCAGTCATTACTAACGTCGGTAAATAAATAATCGTCTTCCATTCTTGAACAATATAGTATTTAGAAATGAATATTATACCCATCATAAAGAGGGAACCAAAAAAGGGTGTTGATAAATTTTTAAAGAAGGTGAAAAGTCCCAGCCCTATCTCCTTGAGTGTCTTATATAAAAGACATAAAAATAAGAGTGGATATATAGCTGCCCACGTTAATGCAACCCCTTTTAATCCATAGCGCACATTAATGAGAATTCCTAAGGAAAGTAAAATCGCTAAAGCTACTGAAAATACAAAATTAATTCTCGGCTTCCCGCGAGCATTATTAAGTGCGGTGATTGTGCCAACCAGCGTTTGCGGAAGAGCAACACCGCATAGGATTTGAAATATCAAAACAATTTGAAGCCACTTCGTTCCCAAAAAGAACCTAACAAGCTCTTCGGCAAGCATGATGGCTCCCAATAGAATGGGGAAGGCAAATAAACAAATCAACGCTGTGACTTTAAGAAAATACCTCCTCAACCCCACCAAGTCGTCTTGAAGTTTTGAAAAAACCGGGAAACAAACCTGGTTTATTATAAAGATCACTTTTTTGATAGGCATTCTGGAAAGCTCTAATGCGACCGTATAAAATCCCAGCATCATAACGCCTAAGAATTTTCCGACAACAATGGAATCTATTTTCATATAAATATATTGAAATATTCGAGATCCTGTTACTGACATACTGAACTTTAGCATTGGATACAATTTTATTAAACAGAAATGTAGACGAGGTTTCCAGGGAAAGTAAAAATAAATAAAAATTGTCAAGAATAGATGTCTCATAAAATAACGAAAAACCAGTGCCCAAACGTTATATCCAAAAACTGCTAATAAAAGGGCAATGAGGTTACTCATCATTCCGGAGATAATTTGTGCTTTTGCCCTTTTTTCAAAATCCATCCTTCTAGATAGCAACCAGTAAGGAACCATCCCGAAGCCTTGAAATACAAGCCCTATTCCCATAAGCCTTATTATTAGCACTAGCTGAATAGCATTAAATAAATTTGCAACGATCTTTGCTAGGTGCCATGAGCAAATATAGAAAAATAAAGATAAACCAATTACTAACCAAAAGCAAGAATACAGCTCTTCGTTCTTTAGGTCCTTTTTCTGTAAAATGGCGTAACCAATATTAAGATCATATATGACTTCAACTATTGCGATATAAACTATGGCCATCCCAAAAAGACCAAAATCAGAAGGGCTAAGAATCCGCACAAGGAAAATCGTGACAACCCAGGAAAGAAGCTGATTCACAACGCGACTTGAACCGACCCAGAACACGCTTTTGATCGCTTGTTCTTTAAGATCCTTCATAATCTACACTACCCATCAAATCTCTTGCCGTCTTATACATGATCCAGTTGATTACCTAAAATATGTCACCATTGATGTATTATTTAAAATCAGGTTTTGACATTGCTTCAAGTCCACCCAAGACAACCAACACATTTTTATAACCCTGCTTCATTACTTTCATTATAGAACCTTACCTCATCGCCTCACCCGGTTATCTGCAATATATTACGATATTGGCATCTTTGGAAAATTTTAATATGGCTCCTTTCTTAAACGGTTTCAAGGCAAAAAACGGAATTAATTATCGCTTGTATAATTTTTCTGTCTAACGTTCCAAAGATCAGACTCATAACCCCATATCCTAAAAAAGCTAAAGATAATGAATGTCAACCTCCTGAATTGTTAGATTTTATTCAGCTATGGATCGTTTATTAAAATCCAGAATACCGATCAGCATGTTATGGAGGATAGTCCTGACAACCACTAGTATCAAATTTACCCCAGGCCAGCATAAGACAGTAATCAGTTCTTTCTGTTCAAAGAAGGCTGCAATCGTTGAAGCGACGATAAAGTAATTGTACCGCAGAGCATGCTGAGACAGAGGGATAGCCAAATCACGCTGTACAGATCAATTAGGGCAAGTTCTTTTTTTCGGACAACTGCAGCCCCTGTACCGAGAGTGACGAATATATCTAAAAACAGATAAATAGCCAGGCAATAGCCACCAGTCAAAAATCCTCCGGCATCAATAGCCTAACCAGAATGATCGTGACGACCCACGAGAAAGTCTGGTTTACGACCTTCGCTGAAGCCACCCACATGAATGTTTTTATGGTTTTCTCTTTTAGACTCCTAACTCTATTCTTAATGGGCTTTTTTGCTGCCTTTTTCAAACGGGGCCAGATAACTTATACTCATCGAAGCAGCAAAACTTTCAATTGAATTTTGCCAGGGTCGAAATCTATGTAAATAAAACGGGTCTGTATCTGGATAGTTGGTACCTGCTACCGTTGTAAGCCCGGCTTTATAGCCAACGTCTTTAACGATTTTGACGACATTAGTGTGAAAGTCGGCTCGTTTTCCATTTGGATAGGCAAGATATTCCACAGGACGGTTGGTTCTTTCTTCAAGGATCCTTTTAGATTCTTCCAATTCCAGTTTCATGTCTGATACGAGACTTTTTGAGAGAATAGGGTGTGTCATGGTGTGAGAACCGAAAGTTATGTTGTCTTTTGCCATCTTATTTATTTGATCCCACTTCAACATTTCATTACCTTTGTTTTTTCTCCAATCTAGGCCAAGCTCTTTGACCAAATTTTTAATTTTATCATTTCTTTCATCCACAGGCAATCTTTTTAATTTTCCGAGAACTTTGAAACATGTTTTTAGTTTTTCCTTTTCGGATATAATTGCTACTTTTTCCCCAGATCCAAGGATTGCTATTTCTTTTTTCTTTGTGTTTATGAAAGCATCTAGTACTTCGTCAAACCACAGCATTTTCTCATTTTCTATAACATCTACAGTCAAAAAGATAGTGGCAGGCACATTATATTTCTTCAAAATGGGATAGGCATATTGATAATTATCTTCATAGCCGTCATCAAAAGTTAATGCCAAGGCTCTCTTTGGTATCTTTCTTTGATGCTCTATTTTTCCTAAGATTTCTCCTAATGAAAGTATCCTAAAGTTATTTTTCAAATATTTTATTTGTTGTTCGAAGTTTTTAACCGGTACTCTATCTATTGTAAAAAGATCTTTTCTATCATTCACACGGTGATATATAAGAATGAAATAACCTGCATCTTTTTCCCTTATATTTAGGTAAGGAAACATGGGAGATAATGAGAAGTAATCCCCTATTTTTGTAATGCATCGAGTGAATCCTGATTTATAAAAAATCTTTATGATATATGATTTCAGTTTTTTGACCCTTTGATTCGTGGATTTCATTACAGTGGGCAAGTGATCGTCTTTAGATGTAAGGAAAAGGTGGGTTGCTCAGACGATCATGATTTTCAATGATACCCGTCTGAATAATCTTAAAATCTATCAGTATATTTTTTAGTATATTTAAAAGATTGTAATTGTATTTTCAGACACATACGTATCGTAATCCTTTTTCTTAAACGTACCATCACTTGACCAGTATCCTGCTTCTAAAATCGGGAAGTCAAGGCAGAGCTACCCTTTAAACCCGTTGTCATAATAATGCCATTTATCAATTTATCCGTACTCATTTCATGTCACTCAAAACGTGAATAAGATTTTAATTATTAGTCATATATATTAGACTTGGAAGGTTTGAGATTATAACAGTGAAATACCTAAAAAAGGTGTAAATAACTTTCAATAACTTCAGCCAAGACGGGATGTCTGATCTTTCTATCAAAATCAATAATACTTTTATGAATAATAACTTGTTCAGATGCTGATAATTCATTCCATTTTTTGCTTTCAGTGATCTTTTTCAACTTTTTCAATCGCATTGTATTTCCTATGATGTGATGTTCTCCTAATTTCAAGTTTTCAGTATCATAACGATGTGGAGGTAGATTCATCAACCGAAATATCTTATTCAGAATTTGATCGGGATTTTTACATAATTCTTCATATGATATTTTTAGGATTCTCTCAGCAGGAAATTCACTTAAGATACGGCAGATATCGTACTGTTCATAGAGCCACAATCGCACACACGTGGATGTATCTAATCCCATAACCTTTTTTCTCGAAAAAACAACTCCTCTCGGATCTCTCGTTAGATAAATAATCGAAATATCATAAGAACTTATCCGTCTTAAATGTCTTAAACGAAAAGGATCTTTACATACGTCTGCAAAAGCTTCTGATTTTGAGTAATCCAGTGAAACTTTTACAAATGTTTCATTCGCTTGATCAATTTCAAGAAGTTTTTTTGATAGCGAGGGAATTTTCCATACCATGTTATCTCTGATCTTTTCAATTTTAGTGTTATGAACCCTAGAAATAGAAGTCATAAGCCATCTGTTAATAATGCCAATATTTGACAATTCATATCTGGTTCCAAATTCTCGAAAATCGAACTTTAATCCCCTCTTGCCAAATGATTCATAGATATAACTGAAGAATAGGCATTCTTTCAAGGGCTTCTCGCAAGAACAAAGGTACACATCGTTTGGACCATAGCGCCATCCATCCATTTCACTAACACTTACCATGTTCGGATGTGCATTTAATAGAAACGCTAAAAGTGTCGAACCGGAGTAGGATGACGACGTAACATATAAGTATTTAATAGTATTAATTTTCTTAATCGTCTTCACTCTGCTTAGTCCATTTCAATTCAAAAGCTATTTCAATCCAATTTTTTTGCCTTTTTAATTCCAAGCATCAATATTTTTTTAGCCTTCTTTTTGTCACCGAGTAAAGTGTAGCATCCACTAAGTTGGACATATGCCAGGTAGTAATCAGGTTTTAATTTTATTGCCTTTTGAAATTCGAGAATTGCTTCATAAATTCGTCTAAGCTCCATTAAAGCGATTCCTTTTTCCACATGTGCCTTCGGGATTAAAGGAAGGCTAGCGGGTGCCTTTCTTGTTATGTAACCAAGCTCACTGACTGCCTTTCCCATGTTTTGCCTCCAGGCCTTTGAATTGAAAGGCTGTTGTCTTGCCCTATTCATTAGGACTAATCCCCAACAGTAATGATGAATGTATTTAAAATTAGAAAATCCACCCATTCTAGCTGCCCATTTTCTATATCCTTGACTTTTTGCAGCTTTGCTTTCCCTACGGAGAAAATATAATCTATATTGACAATATTCCGGAAGTTGTTTGAATTCAAGTGGCGTAACTTTATGAGGGTCTAATGCGAATAAGCCTTCTCCACTGGCTGGTAAAAACGTTGATAAAAGCGTAATCATAGTCAGGCTTATGACAAGCACATATTTTCCTTTCATTTTCCTGTATCCTTATGATGAACCGATAAAAAATTTAGAACCAGCAACAACCGTTAGAACTGCATTTTTGGGAACCCCTAAAAGGGAACATTCATTAGATTTCCTTTAAATTACTGAGATAGATTATTGTTTAAAACTGGATAATCAATTTCATTTTCAACAGAGCGTTTTAAGAAAACAGGGAACATCAGGACCCAATAAAAATCTTCTTTATAAGTAGCAGAAACAAAAGAAATCACGATTAAATAAGCTATCAAGCCCACTCTTAAGGCATAAATATGCCAGAGAAAAATGGCTTTATTTTTCAATGGATCAACAGCCTTTGAAATTGATGAAAGCATTCGAAAGGCATTTCCAATTAATAGCAAAAGGACAAAAAACCCTTGAAAACCCAATTCGGCCAGACCTTTTAAATACGTATTATGTGTATCCTTTCCTTTCACTGAGGGATTATATCGCCCTACCAATTTATGAAAATTCGCTTGTCCAACACCCAAAGGACGATCCAATGCCATATCAATTGCGGCTTTCCATAGATCCACTCTATTTCGAGCTGATGTGTCCATTTCTGCTGTATCGGTTGAGATAAGCTTCATTCTTTCCCAAAAACTTGTGTTTGTTAAAGCTGCTCCCCCAATGAACCCAGCAAGCATCAATATTATTATTTTATTTCTACCAACCTTATTGCTAAAAACCATGGCACTTATTGCGCCCGCTCCCAGACCCAAAAAAGCGGCTCTGGACCTTATTAGAACAAGACCATTCAAAATAAACACAGCCGATATGGCACATAAAAGTTTTGTCTTCCAACCTCCTTTTAAAAACATGATTCCTATTATCGGCAATAACATTATAAAATGGGCTGAAAGCATATTCCCATTACTAAAGTCCGAACCTCCAACGCCGGAGTCTAATCGCGCATCTCTGAAAGACCAGACAGGAGCTGTATATGTCTCTATACCTTGGAACAAGCCTGTAATAATCAGAACAAACACCATAATCTCATATTTTCTTAGAGTTGTAATCGAATGAGAAGCCAACAACAGGATGAATCCAATTTTTGTCATTTTTTTAGCGTAGTATAAGTATTCAGTTCCAATACCAATGCTTATTCCTCTTTCAACATAATATGATTTTGTGTCGACACCGAGAGGGACGGACAACCAAACCAGACCGATGAATAGGATCAACAGGATCTCCTGACTTTCAAACATCCTGTTAAATCTTAATTTTGACTTATGGATAATCGTTCCAAGAGCTGTCGCCGCTGCAAAAAAATAGGCGTATCTCAACGCCCATGCAGGAATATCTGACCACCACCAGTAGGTAGGTGGATTAATATTATAAGTGACCAAGTATCCCAATATACCGATCAGCGGATTATAAAAAACACTCCCTATTATAGCGGTAAAAAATAGTGCGAGATAAAAGATTGTGGTTAATGGTAACATTCTATAAGCCCTTCAAGCCTCGAGTTATAAAATCGCTATGCAGAACCCTTATAAAATCAAATCCTTAAGCAATTCTAAAAAAATCATTGCCAATATGGTTTCAACAGACTTTATGGAGTTTCTAATCATTATCAACTCGATAAACTTTTAGAAGATACTCTCTTTCCCTCCCGGGTTTACCATACGAAACTCTGAAGTCCCTAAAATGGTTAAATGGTGATTCTTCTTTATTTAAAATTGCACCTAATTCCTCATAGAAACGATCATATATCCCTCCGTGTGCTCCTCTACGAAGGTTTTCAGCTTCATATACTATAAAATCTATTTTCTTCTTTTTTATGTCTACAGCCAACGTTTCCAAGTCGGACATCTGATTCGTGGTACGCAGAACTTTCGCCCTTCTGTCTCTATCATGTTTGACAACATAAAATATGAAAGCATTTTCAAAGGCCCCATGATAGAGTATATTTGGTCTCTCTTGTTCGGATAGTATGACTTTCACTGCCTTATCTATATCCTCAACATAAGGGGACATCTCAGCTCGTATGCCCGATATATTCCAGCCCACAATTAATAAAATAGAGACAGCAAACATAGCCAATTCAAATTTTTTCTTATTCAAGAATATCAAACTGCAGACATTCTTAATCCCGATTACCGTGAGTGGTAAAGCTGCAATGATAAAGTGGTATGCATACCTTGGCGTCTTGGAAGGAATGATGCTAAAACCAATATATCCTATCAAAAACCACAATAGAAAAAATAACTCATATTTCTGGGGGCGATGACCTATTTTGCTCAGCCCCCACAAAGCGAGGCCCGTGATGTATAGAGGATAATATTCCCAGATTACTTTCAGATAAAAAATCCAATTGTCCAGGCTAAGCCTCGATTGAACAGGGACAAATGCTAAAATGTCTTTATTTATTTTACCCAAAATAATTCCTTCGATAGGGTTGGAAAATTTCAAAATGAAAAACAGGAGAGGAAGCATCAATAGGATGAACAGTATTGAACCGAGATAGAAATCAGATCTTTTGAAAAGATTTCCCCAATCATTGGCAACCATGTACAAAAAGAGCGCAATAACTCCAAACATAGGCAACTGGTAGGTGTATAGAGAACACGATAGGAGCAAGGCAGTCAGAATAGCATACTTGTGTTTTTTCTCGGCAGACTCCGAATAGCACACAAAAAAATAACAACCCCATGCAAAAAACATCATGGAAGGAATATCAGCTCGAACCGAAGAGCCCAAACTTACCGACATTGGCAGGGTAAGCATTAAGAGCGTAGTGAAAAAAGCAATAAATTCATCTTTAAACATTTTCCGTAAAGCAAAAAACCAGCCAATGATCCAGGAAATGCTAAAGAGATGAATAGTCAACTTTGCCGTGACTGCAGAAATTCCAAACATGGCAAACATAACGCTTTCAACCAAACCCAAAATGGGGGGATGACGGCGGATAAAAAGAGCAGGATATTGATAATAATAATCCCACATCCAGTTTGCGGGAGACGAAATGAAGTTAGCCAAATCCTTAAAAGCCGACAAAAAGAATGTTCCATTGGCAGCAAATAGGGCTGCATCATAAGGATATATGCGCTCCTTAAAGGTCTCTGGAGCTGTCAGAATAACAGTCAAAAAGACCAAAAAGAGAATTGTAATACCAATTCTGATAATTCTGCTTTTCATTTGTTAGTCTTCAAATATCTCTTCATCCTGATTGTCGCTTATTTCCCGGGTTAATAAGATTTGCTGATCGTTATTGAATGATCTTCCCTTGATTATAACCTTTTTTTCGAAACCAAAAGGCAGCTAGTGCCCCATGGGATTCGTTTCTGATGATGAATCTTTTTCTGTTCCATTGTAAGCAGTAATGATATTGTCTTCGATATTTTTCCATTGTTCTTTCCGTGTTCTGACGCCGATTTCATCAAATTACGGTCTTTCACCAATCCAAGCTTGTAGGGAACTGTTCTCAGGAATATTATAGGAAATAAGAGAAATTGGAACATATAAGTAAAATATAAAATGTCGAAATATTCACGCATTATATCAACCAGCATAGATTCATCGTAGTGCCTATAGTGCTCTGCAGTGAGATCACTTAGAGACCAAAGCGAGTTAAAAGCAGGTACTGTTAGGTAAAGCATGCCGCTCGGAATTAAAAGCTCGTGGAGCTGTTCGATAAATAATCGATCATTTTCGATATGTTCCAGTACATCAAAAAGACCTATTGCGGCAATCGTATTCCTTTGGAAGTTCGCCTCTTCAACTGATGACCAAATAACATCCGGAATCTTTCTTTTTGTTTTAGCTATGTAGGCACCATCTCTGCCCGGCTCAAGCAAGACCGCTTCAATGCCATTCTTTATTAGAAAATAGGACACATAACCATTTCCGCCACCGACATCCAGAATCGGACCATCAGAGGGATATTTTTTCACTACTGTCAGTATACATTCATTACGGTGTCTGAACCAAAGTGACGAATCCTCTAGTTGAAAACACTTCAAATTACCGTTATCTGGATATGATACGGACCTAGAATGCGAGGTTGTCCATATTCCATTTTCATTAATTTCCAACTTTTTTGATAAAATTGCTATTTTCATTTTATATAAATTATCGCTAAAAACTATTTTGCAACAAAAAACGCCTTGATAGAATCGACAACCTCTTGTTGTTCTCTTTTGTTCATATCGTGATAAAACGGCAATCTGAGCAGACGGCAGCTCATGGACTCGGTCACGGGCAGCTGATCGTCTGTATAACCCATAGAACGACCTATTTGAGATAAGTGAAGAGGAAGGTAATGAAAAACAGCCAGGATCCCTTTTGATTTCAGAAAATCCATGAGTCCGTCCCTGGTCTTTTCGTCCTTAAGAATGATATAAAAGAGATGGCTGTTTGTTTCACATTCACTTGAAACATAGGGTAACCTCAATTTCCCGTCATTAACAAGAGGTATTAGGGCCTTGTAATAGAAATCAAAAAGTTCCCCCCGTCGTTTGTTTATCTGCTCCATATTTTCCAGTTGTGCATAAAGGAATGCGGCGAGGATGTCGGAAGGAAGATATGATGATCCTATATCCACCCATGTGTATCTATCGACCTCACCCCTGAAAAATTTGCTTCGGTTGGTTCCTTTTTCTCTGATTATTTCAACCCGCTCAATAAAATTCTCGTTGTTGATAACAATTGCCCCGCCTTCGCCGCAGATATAATTCTTTGTTTCATGGAAGCTGTATGTGCCAATGTCGCCAATAGTTCCTAAGTATTTATCGCTATATTTTGCGTTAACCCCCTGAGCAGCATCTTCAACCACATACAAATTATGCCGATTCGCAATGTCCATGATAGCGTCCATTTTGCAGCCAATTCCAGCGTAATGTACAGGAACTATAACTTTTGTCTGGTTTGTTATTACTTCCTCTATTTTTGACACATCCATGTTTAGGGTGTCTTTTTGGATATCAACGAAAACCAGTTTCGCACCACGCATATAAAAAGCGTTTGCAGTGGAAACAAAAGTAAAGGAAGGCAAAATCACCTCGTCACCGGGTTTAATTTCGCAAAGAATTGCCGCCATTTCTAAGGCAGTGGTACAGGAGGTGGTCAATAGAACCTTTTTCGCTCCAAACTTATCCTCTAGCAGGTTTTGGCACTTTTTGGTGAAAGGCCCATCTCCAGCGGTGTGACCTCCAAGCACGCTTTGGGCTATGTAAAAAAGTTCTTTTCCGGCGAGAAACGGTCGATTAAATGGTATTTTTAATTTGCTCAAGGCTATCTCCTATGATGGTTGATATTATTTCAAAAATATTACTATCGTGGTAAATTTATCCTTGTGCACCGACAACAATACCCGAAACAATAAGCACCATTCCGATGATTTTAGGGAGATTAATGGGTTCCTGAAAAACCATTCCGCTTAAAATTAGTACGATTACAAAGGAAAGGCTCATAAAGGGGTAGGCAAAGCTTAAATCAAACTTGGAAACTGCCGCCATCCAGCAGAAGGATGCAACAAAGGCGGAAAAAAACGCTGATAGAATCCAGGGATTAAGAAACATCTGCAGGAGAAAAATGACTTTCTCGCTCAAAACAGGCGGCAACAACCCGGCCTTCGTCATCTGCCACTTTATCATCAACTGGCCATAGACTGTGAAAAGAATTGTACCGAAGATATAAAGATAGCCCACTTGAAACCTCCGTTTGAAAATCTATGATACTTTTTATAAAATGATCAGTCCTACTTATCATCAACCTTGCCAGCAAAGGGAAGCGCGGTGTGCGACACCATCCAACCTAAATTCTTTGGCGGCTCAAAAATAAGCCCTTTTTTATCCACTTCATTTATTAAACTCCTTCAAGCACACATACGCCTTTGCGCCCTACAGTTCGATTTCATCGCTTTTCTTTTTAAAAAGGCCGGCCCTTTGCGCAATATACACACCTTTTTCAACAGTATTTTTCATAATAATAGCCCCTGCTCCAATTAAAGTCTCGGGCGCGATCGTGATTGAATTGCGTAAAGTGGCATTAATGCCAATAAAACAGTACTTATGGATATGGACATGACCTGATACAGCAACATGTGGTGCGATAAAGCAGTGATCTTCAATTACCGAATCATGGCCGATAACACCTCCGCTCCAAAGTGTAACATTGTTTCCTATCTCCACAAAAGGCTGGATTGTGTTATCCTCCAGAATAAAGCAATTATCGCCCACATGTTTGTCGGTCAAAAAGGTGCATCTACTGCTAACGTATGTTGCCAGTTCATATCCCATTTCCTTTGCTTTGAAATACTTCTGCGCTCGAACTCTGTTCATTTTAGCATAGCTGAGCGCTATAAACATCTTATGGATTGTGTGGGGGCAGCATTCCATAATCTCTTTAAAATCAGTAACGGGCAAGCCAAGAAAAATATCGCTGATCATATACTCCTTGTCCACAGTAAAAGCTGTCACCTCATATTCGCTGTCATGAGAAAAATAGTAGTAGGCAAGTTTTGCAATATCTCCTGTACCAAAGATAATTAGTTTGTTCATTAATTTCCTTCTTTCTTCACCAGTATAGTGAACTCGTATAACGGATAATCATGCAATACGGCTACAAACCGTGAGAAGTTCCTTTTGCAATAATCAAACATAAAAAGAGAGTCTGCATAGAAAAGATCATCGCGCATAAATTCCGGGTCCGAGTATTTTGTCAGTGCATTGAAAGCAAAGCCTTTTCTGCTCAGTTCCGCCATCTTCGCAAGAGTGTGCCGCACATACTCTTTCCAACCTTCATCGCTCGTTTGTAGTTTGACGTTAAATATACCGCTTGCAACCGTGTAATCTGCAACGCCAAGACTCCCTTCATTCGAAGAAAACTGGCAATGCCCGAAATCACCGTATTCTTTCCGCGCAGCATCAATCATCTGCACTGACAGATCAAATCCATTGTATTCGAATCTGTAATCTTGCTCTGCCATATACGCAGCCAGAGCGCCATAACCGCAGCCATAGTCATTCAGCGAAAAAGGGCTACTCGTATCGCAAATCTTCAGAAGTTGTTCAAATCTTAACTCCTGAGACTCCGCTGAATTCCAATCTACACCTTTGGGTGACGGGCCATAGACGTCAAGCTTTTTGTCATAGTATTGCCTCGTTTGAGACAAGATGACGTCAAATGTCACTTTTGAAGCTTTCATAAATCTGCCTTATTATGGTGTAAGGCCGCTCCTTGGTTTCCATGAAAACCCTTGAAAGGTAGATGCCGATCACGCCCACACAAAATATCGTTAATCCCCCCAAAAGCCATATAGTCACCATCAGAGACGGCCAGCCAGCAAGGAGCACGCGGAAAAACACCCTTCTTATGATCAGATACATCGCTGCCAGGCTGGAAATGAAAAGAATTATGCTGCCCAGATAGAAGATAAATAAAAGGGGCCTGTTGCTGAATGACGTGATCGAATTAACTAATAAGGAAATCTTCTTACTCAGGTTATAGCTGGAGTTTTCCTTGTCGTGTTTAATAACCATCAAAGGAACTTGTTTAAAGCCGGTAATGGCCCAAAGGCCAGCCATAAAAACCTCATGGTCTTTGTGTTGCACCAGACTGTCAACATATCTTTTACTCATCAACCTAGCTGTTACGAGGTTTGCTGGCACTGGGTAATTTGAAAAGAGATTAAATATCCAGTAGTAGATATTTCCTGATATCTTCTCAAAAAATCCCCCTTTGCGCGCCTTTTGCACACCATAAACAACATCCACATCGTCATTTTTGCTCTGTTCCACATAAAATCTTTCCAAAAGCTCCGGTTCTTCCTCCAGATCACAATCTATAAGAAAAACAAGCTCCTTTTTGGCGTGCATAAGACCGGTCATTATTGCCTTGTGATGGCCGAAATTTCTTGAAAGATCGATTACCCTGACCTTTGGGTCTTTTTCGTATAAGGATACGGCAATATCAAGCGCATCATCGGGTGAACCGTCATTTACAAAGATGATTTCATAATCACTTGTTATCTTTTCGGCGGCGGCGCAAATTCGTGTATAAAACTCGTTTATATAAGGAGCCGAACAATACATTGTAGTAACAATTGATAATTTCATTTCAAAAACTCTTCATGTATTTTTGAGCGCCAGGCCCTTCGTTAAAGATGAGATCAATGATGCTGACGGCGTGTTCAAAGGGAGGAAAAAGCTGGGGGTATTCGGGATAGCCAGAGTAGTCCATGTAGCTGAGACTTATCCCCTCTTTTTCAAACATGTCCTCGTCTATGTAACCCTTGGCAGACGGCCCGGAGATATATTCATCTGCCCCGACCTGCTTACAAAGATCAACAAGACGCTCTGTTTTACTTTCAATGAGATCATAATCCATTGAGCATGTCATCTTTGTTTCAATTTCCAGGATATTGCATATTGCGGCCAGGAATCGGTAGTTAATATTGCTCAGCAGAATATCGTTCGCTCCCAGATACAATTCTTCAAAAACATCTTTGTATTCACTGAAATATTTTGCTTTTGAGTAATTGTGGACAATTTCCTTCCAGTGCTTTTGATTCCATCGCAAATCACTTATCTTCGTATCCTTTATTGACTGGAGATATTTCCCCTTAACATCAACATGTATGGTTAGCCATTTTGACCCGGAAGGGATTTTGATCTTGTTTCTGTTTCTCCAGTCTCTCCGCGTGTACTGTACATCGTCATACAAGATAAACTCATCCACCATATTTATAATGTCGAAATATCCCTTCCATGGAATATAATTTGATTGAAGTATGGCGACCTTTTTCATGGATTACTCCTCTTAATACCATGCGCCCGGTTTAGTTGTCCTCTCTTGTGTCAACAAAGCTTGCTTTTCCACAATTGAGATCGGATAGAAATGGTCACAGTAAGATTTTGCAACAGCCCCTTCTTCCCATGCAAATGTGTGTGTTTCAATTCCCAATTCTTTTGCCCTCTTAACAAAAGGAAACGGAAAATGGCTCGCCCCTATTATGACTAACCTTTTGCCCAAATAGATCGATTCATAATTCATATTCATAGCCCCTATCCATGTAGTATAGCTACGTTGTAAAGATTATTAAACCTAATGCAATTAATGATGATCCGTATATAATTTTCCTATTTAAAGGATCTTTTGCTATCCAAAAGGCAACTAAAGGGACGAATATGTATGTAGTGGAATTCCATGCGATTACAGTTCGCAATGTAATTTTTTGCATGGAATAAATCATTAACAGGATAACAATTAAGAATAGCAAATAGCCAAAAAAAGTTTTTTTATTGAAAACAGCTGTAACTATTCCTTTACTGCTTTTTGCACCAAGACGCAATAACACCTGCGAAACAGCTGTAAGTACAATTGAGAGACCTAATGCTATTTCATGGGGGTAATTTTGTATAGAAGATATATCAATCATACCGCCTCAGATAGGTTGGTAATTGCCACTCCCATGATTATGATGATCATTCCAACAATGTGTTGAGGGAATATTTTTTCATCAAATAATAGCCAAGCCGAAAATAAATTGAGACAGAATACTAAGCTCATAAAAGGATACGCACGGCTTAACGCTATACGTTGCAAGATGAGCGTCCAGATTATAGCTTGAACTATTAAAGTAACAAGCTCAGCCATAAACCAAATGTTGAAAATTATCCCTAAAAGGCCTTTACCTATACTTGTTAAAGCTGCCTGTTTTGCAAATACCGTCGCCAAGGATCTCAACATTATTGGGAGAGAAATTAAATATATTCCAAAACTATTTCTAATGATCATTAACTATCCATTAACAGGTTTTGCAGAAACCACAGATATAAATATTTTTGTTACAACTCCTCAATTGCCTAATTCCAGTTTTTTGGAAAAAGTTTAGAGTTTTTTTCTCTTTTTAATCCTTTTATTGATATTAAATTGAAAATATCTACTTTTTTAAGCGATCACTTTCTAAGTAGAAGAGGAATCCTACAATTATTTATTTGCCATTTATCATTGAAAACTTTTCAACTCAGAATTGGTAATGTCTGCCATTTCAGCATTCTGTCCCGGATAAACTCCTCCTCCCTTTGTGTCTTTCAAGATGATTGCACCGGCACCGATTACACATTCAGGGGCAATGGTGACCCCATCCTTAATTGTGGCGTTAGCACCAATGAAACAATATCGACCAATTCTCACATTGCCAGAAATCATCGCATGCGAGGAGATATAGCAATGATCATCTATAATCGAATCATGACCGATAGTGGCACTACCTATGATAACATCGTTACCGATCTTCACAAATGGGTGAATAGCACCGTTCCCATAAATAAAGGTATTGTCACCGATTTCGGTATGACCCCAGTGAGCCGTTTTTGAACTGACATAGCTGATCAACGCATAGCCCTTGTTTAGGCAGTTATAATAGATTTCTGCCCTTCCTCTGTTGACTCTCTTATACCCTATGGCCACAAACATTGATAATTTCTCTGGTGGGTGAGTTTTTTCAATTCGTTCAAAAGGAACCACCTCCAATCCCATGAACTTTTCCTCAACTAAATATTCTTTGGTAACCGTAAATGCAGCTATTTTGTAAGTACTATTCTCGGTTAGATAAACATAAACCTGCCGAGCGAGAGAAGTTGCACCAAATATTACTACTTTTTTCATTACATTCTTCTCCACAAAGGTTTTAATAGGCTAATCCATTATTGATTTATGTTGACGGCCTCAATTTATGTAAAAAGATGAACGCTTTTTTTTGTTTCTACATTGACTGTTTCTTTAATAACAAACTGTGGTTTCCCATTGACCCAGAGCAGGACTCTACCAACATATTCCCCGACTAGTCCAAGGAAGAGGAACTGAACTCCGGACGTAAAAAGAACGAGTACTGCAATAGAGGTCCACCCACTAAGGATGGCTGCGGGATATAGAATCTTCCTAATGATGAGATAAGAGGCAAGAAATACGGATAGAAGGCAGAATAATGCACCAAAAATTGAAGCTGCACGCAACGGAGCAATTGAATAGCTAGTGAAACCGTTCAGCCACAGGCTGAAAAGCTTCCGCAGCGAATAGTTGGACCTACCCACTTTTCGCGCCCTATGTTCGATTTCCACCTGGCCGATGTTTGTGGTCGCCTGAAGAATGGTGCCGCTTGGATAAGGGAACGCTCCTGAATACTTTTTTATTTGCTCAGCTATGAGCCGGGTGAATATTTGGTAGCTCGAGAATTTCAACCACTTGGGTTTTCCCAGGAGCCACCGGGCCATCAAATCATTGGCCTTGCTGCCGAGATTTTTCCAAAGTGCTTGTTCCTTGTTGGTTGAATACGAATAAACAACGTCATAACCCTTGCGGATCTCATCAATGAGACGAAAGATCAACTCAGGAGGATTCTGGAGGTCATCATCCAAACAGACTACATAGTCGCCCGTAATAAAGTGCAGGCCAGCCATTTTTGCGTTATGTTGTCCAAAATTGCGATTTAGGCGGACGAATTTGACAAAGTGGTGTTCTTTAGCCAGTGTTCTGCATACGTCAGCACTGTTGTCCCTGCTGTAGTCGTCCACAAGGATGATCTCGAAATCCATGCGTCCTTCCATTTTGGTTTTGAGAACATCGACAACGGTTCCAATCGTCCCTTCTGAATTATAGACTGGTATGATGACACTTACTTTTTCCATTGCATTCAACCCTCATGTTGCATAAACAACCCGGCAAGAATGTGATAAAGCCAAGTTGGTAAAGGTTTTCCTATGTTTATCGACCGCTTGGGAAAAACGCACACGTGGTCAATTCCAGAAATGTTATGATATTTGCCGAGTTGTTTACCTGAACCACCAGCGAGTATGATTCCTTTCACAATACTATCTCCTCCTTAGTTTGACCGCGGACACACATACGTAGGCTCACCGCAAATAGCGCTAAGTAACGCAAAGGATATATTAACCGCAGACAGACGCAGACTTACGCAGACAGGTCTCTCACCCCGGTGGAATAGAGAAGATAAGTGCATTCCATAGGGCAGGCAGAGCTCGCGGAGATTGCGGAAAAGGGCCATTTCTGGATGGACACTAGCTAAAAGAAAGTTCCTTTTTCACTACAGCGGGAACTCCTGCCACAAAAACATTAGGGGGCACATCTTTCGTAAGAACGGCCCCTGCGGCCGTCTGAACGTTCATACCTATTTTAACACCATCTATAGAAGTAGTATTGATGCCCAGAAAGCAGCATTCTCCAATTTCAGTATTACCTGCAAGATTAAGAGCAGGTCCGCAGAAAGTATGGGCGTAGATTTTGACATGATGAGAAACGTAGCACCTTGCTGATAGAAATACATTTTCGTGCAACTGAGCATTCATGTCGATTGTACAATTAACTAAAACGATAGAGCCTTCTTTAATAATGGCAGATTTTTCTACATAAGAACTTGGATGGATAAAGGTAGCAATCGGAATTTGAATCTTGTTTAAATATTCATAAACTTCTTTTCTGAACTTCCTGTGCTTATAGCCAATCGCAATCGCCACAGAGTCAAAAGCTTCCTTTTTGAAAAGCATGGGAATATCTGCTATCTTTCCTAAAATCGGTCGGTCATATTTAATCGTTCCTTCCGATACAAAGTCGTCCAGCATCCCTACAGTTTCCCCAAAACCCGTATTCTCGAAATAATAGATTAATCGGCCACACAACTCAGTCGAGCCCACAAGGGCTATCTTTTTCATAGTTGGTTCCAAACCTCCTTATCTCAGATGCTTGGGGTGTAAGCTAGGTGCCTTTCCCGGGTAGCACCCAGATTCTTAATTCAACCTCTTATTTACCCCAATGTTGCATAAACAACAGGACGAGAATTGACGAGAACAAGGATACGCCGGGCTCTATGAATTTCACTTCCCAAACAGAAACAACCGTTGCCTGCCCGATTATTTTTGGACCCCAAGGACCTTTCTCGCTTCCTTTGCGGTGTAGGGTTCGCGTCCCATGGCCTTTGCTATGGTTAGGACCCTCTCGATCAAGTCACGGTTTGAGGCCAAACGGGTCCTCTCTTCGTCATACCAGATATTGTCTTCCAGGCCCACCCTTACACCGCCACCTGTAATAATGGCCATAGCGTTCATGGGAAGTTGAGAATTGCCAACCCCTCCAACGGACCAGAGCGAATCCTCCGGGAGATCCCTTACCATAAGACCGAGGCTTAATGTATTTGCCTGGGCGCAGGCAATATTTCCTAGGATAAGATTGAAATAGTAGGGTGGCTTCATCAGGCCTTTTTTGATCAGATACTTGGAGTAGTTTATCATGCCAAGATCAAAGGCCTCTAATTCAGGCCTGATGTTGTTATCATACATCTTTTTTGCCAGGTCCTGAATCATCTGGGGACTGCTAATGCTGGCCTGGTTATTGAAATTTAGAGAGCTTAAGGTTAAACTTCCAAAATCGGGCTTTAATTCGCCGTCTAAATCCAGGACCTGGGAACGCTTCTCAAATTCAGAAAAGTGCCTGCCGCTGGTTGAGACACAAAGAATCAACTCCCTGTTTTTCTTTCGGATACCACTTATAATCTCCGCGTAGATCTCTTTTTTGTAAGTTGGAATCCCCGTGTCCGGTTCACGGGCATGAAGGTGAACCATATTAGCGCCAAGCTCGGCCGCTTCCAGTACCTGTTCTATAATCTCCCCCGGCTCAAGGGGTGCCTTCGGGGTCATTTCTTTGGTGGGAATCATCCCCGTTGGCGTATGATTGAGTATGAATTTTTTATCCATAAGAGATATCCTCCAATATTATGTTGGTCAAATCTTAGCTTGAGGTCTTTGGTAAAACCGGTACCCTCCGTTTCTTTTACGTAGCCAGAGCTCGAGCATTCCTCCAGAGGCGGATCTTCGACCTCAACTTTCGCTCAATTGAGTTCCATTTTTAGTTTTACTGATATTATTACAACTTCCTATTTTTAAGCCATAGTTCCAACATTAGAAATACCCACAAATTGCTCCCATAATAGGACGTTGTGTCCGCTTCAAAGGCTGATTTCATTTTGCTAAGAAATTGAGGCCGAACATATTTTGTAATACGTGGAGCAGAACTAAAAAGTGTGTCATAGAGTGATGCCGCAAGGGTGGAGTCCTTTTTGAACCACGAGGCAATAGGAAGCCCCATACCGTGTTTTTTCTTTTTAATAATTTCCTGGGGCAAAAAACCCTCCATGGCCTGTTTGAATATGTAGCGGTTTTTGCCTCTCTTGACTTTAAAGGTTGGAGGGATTGTAGCTGTGAAATCCACCAAATCGCGATCCAGAAGGGGATAACGCACCCTCAAACCTGCCGATTCAACCATCTGTGTTACCTTGTGAAGGTCATTATCCGTAATGGTAAATTTCATATCTATATACAGGAGTCTATCTGTAACATGAGCAGGAGCCACACGTTGGAAAAGGGATTTTGCCAGATTAAGAAAACAGCCGGTGTCAATTTGAGCAAGAAAGTCCGGCTGAAAAATCGATTGAGCATCTGTTTCAGCCAGGAGATTGTAAGAGAAAAAACGGCCCGGATTGGGTATGTTTGCACGCCGTATATAACGTTTGGCCATAAATATCGGCGTAAAATCAGGCAGCCTTTTTATGATCGGCTCAAGAATTCTTGACCGAAGGATCTCCGGGATTGTCGAATAGAGTTCAAAGACGAGATTGGTCACATATCGCTCATTTCCTCCAAAAATTTCATCCCCGCCATCTCCACCCAAAAGGACTTCCACGCCGGATTCCCTGGCCAACTTGGCACAATAATAGGCAGGGACGACGGATGAATTACCAAAGGGTTCATCATATATCTCCGGCAAAATCTCGATCAATTGGATAACATCTTTCGGTGTAACATAGTAATCGTGTTGTTCGGTTCCGAAATGATTTGCGGCGATGTGCGCATATCCGAGTTCATTATATTTGGGATCATCAAAACCGATGGAAAAAGTTTTAGCAGGTCTTCCTGAGAGATTTGTATAATATCCCGCAATAGAACTGGAATCGGTCCCCCCTGAAAGAAAACATCCGGTCTTCTCGGGATTTGAGATTTTAACGTATTCCGCTACAGCTTTTTCAACCTCTGCAGGGATAGCCCTTATCCAATTGGATTCGGGTAAAGATATATCCGGTTTGTATTGGATGTCATAATGGGTAAACTCTTTCACTGAACCCTTTTCGAACATCAAGCCTTTTCCGGGCTCAAGCTTTTTAATGTTCTTATAAATTGAAACCGGGCTGGGAATGGCTGAGAAGAATAGATAATGGTAAATGGCTTCTGGGTTCATGTCGTGGCTGACCCATGGAAGTAAGAGTAGATGTTTAATTCGGGAGGCTATAGCCCACTGGCTGGAATCTGTTAAATAGACTACAGGACATATTCCGAAGAAATCGGTAGCTGCCAAAAGCTTGCGGTTTTTTCGGTCCCAAAGGGCAAATGCAAATGAGCCTCGCAATTTGTCTAAAAAGTCGATTCCAAATTGATGATACAAACCGCATATCAATTCACCCTGATTAGCAATTGAACGATCCTCGAGCAAATGTTTAAGATTTTCAAAATTTGTAAGATTTAGGTCATATACCATTATCTCATTTCCGCTACTAAAAACACCTTGTCCATCAAATTCTTGAAACGAAGCCAATACTATTCCAGACTCTTCATCTGTATATACGTCTGCCCCTGCGTTTTTAAGCAAGTTGGTCTTGTTTGATAGGGCTTTGTTTGTACCGCCTGTAGCTAGAAATCCACCAAAAGGAATATTGATATTTATCATAGGGGTTGTAGCAGAGCCAAGGTTCGTCTTGCATTCTCGATCCAGAAATATTTTTTTTCTACAAGAATTTTTTTGACGATTTTTCCTAGTTTTCCTGCTTCTTTTCGAGAGCTGGAAAATTTGAAAATCTTTTGCGCCATGTCATCATACTCACCAGGATTAAAAAAACCCGGATAATCGTTATTTAATATCTCACGGATATTTTCTTTGCCGGGTGAGACGACACCTTTTCCCATAGCCATATACTCAAAGAGTTTAATAGGTGAGGCGTAATCCGTTACGTCAGGCTGGAGCGCAATATCGAATGCTGCAATATATCTCGGAATTTCCTCACGCGGCACGGCGCCGGTGAATGTGACGCCTTTATCTTTAATCCCATGGTCAAGGGCGTACGTTATCAAGTCTTGAAAAGCAGGCCCATCACCGACGAGTAAAAGATGAATGTTTTTTTTCTGCATACCATACTTTACATAGACCTGTAGAAGCTCTTCAAGGCCATGCCATTTTTTGAACCAGCCTACAAATCCCAGAACAACCCTATTATTCAGGTTATATTTTTGTCGAACTTGGCCGCCATCGATTTCTAAATTAAAATCCTCACGGTTAATCCCGTTTGAAATGACGATCATCCTTTCATCGGGTACGCCGATGTTTCCCAAGATTTTTTTAAGTGGGGTTGAGACAACAATGGTTCTATGGGTATGAGAGCAAATCCAACGCTCAATAAAGTTCGCAAGCCATGGCATGGAAAGCGTCGTGTATTTACGCTTTTCATAAGCGATAGGTGCATTGACCTCGAGGATCAAAGGTATACGAAAAATCATAGCTGCAAAAATCCCTGCAACCGTATACAATGCGTAACGTTCATATATGAAGTCCGGTTTGAAGCGCCTTATCCTTTTGCATAGCACAAGAAAACCATAGAAATTGTAAGAGATCTCCATTAATTCATAAATAACAGGGGGAACACGAGCAGCCAACCCGCTTATCAATGGTTCCTTACCTTTCCGGCCGCTATTTTCCTCGGGTGAAACCATTCCCACAACCTCGACTTGATGGCCCAATTTTTTAAAAGCATTGATTATTTCTCGGATATGGATGCCCTGGGCATCTTCTGCGCGAGTGCGGTGGTGGTAAAGAATTTTCATAATAGTATTCTTAAAAACAAGGAATGGGTTAATTTTTAATTTTGAATGATGGATGATTAATGATTAATTTTGAATTGTTAATTCTGAATGTTTAATTTCTGAAACAGGGTTAACAAAATGTTAATTCTCCGACGGAATACCGTCTAAAAGTGCTTCAAATTTTTTCATATGGGTTGGCCAAGTGTAATTTTTCTCCACAAACGTTCTGGCATTGGTTTTCAATGTTTTTTTAAGAGAATCGTCTTTCAAAAGGTTCACGACCGCTTTGGAAAATCCATGCGGGGTGTCTTCAATCAAAAGGTGTTTTTTATTTTCGGCTTCGATGCCTTGGATTGCTTGGGAGGTGGACACCATTGGTTTCTCCATTGCCATGGCTTCAAGAACCTTGTTCTGAATCCCCCGGGCCAATCGAATCGGCGCCACACAGAGGTCGGCGGCTTGATAATAGGGTCTGATGTCTTTCACGTATCCGGTGACATGGATGCCATTGCCGTTGGCCAGGGTTTTGACATCCGGGTGTGGGTTGCTGCCGACGATAAAAAACTGCGCATCCGGGTATGTTTGACGGACTTTTGGGAAGATTTGGCTGCAGAACCAGGTAACACCATCAATGTTGGCATGGTAGTCCATGGCGCCGGTGAATAGCAAAATTGGAGATTTTGCTATTTTGAATGTTGACCCCGGTGAAATACGCTTCTCCGTCACTTTCGTGAATTTGCGCCTGTTCGGCTTGTACTGAGACACAGGGTAAAGATTTTGAATTTTGGAATTGAAAGTTGGATCGAAATAGGTGCTGTCGACGCCGTTGGGGATGATGGAGATGTTTTTGGCATCAGGGCAGTGGTTGTTGAAGAGGTCGGCCTCTGGTTGTGAGACGAAGATCGTATGATCAAAGGTTTGATTCACTTTTTTTTCATATTGTAGAAGGCGCTTGAATTCTAATTTGTATATAACATTTAGCGGAAATATGGTTTGCTCCGAATATTGCCGCCATTTGTCGGAGTCGAGGTCGCAGAAGTCTATGATTAACAGAGGCGCATGGCGCATGGTACAGGGCGCAGGGGGTTGTGTAGTTTTTAATTTTGAATTTTTAATTTTGAATTTGGATGATGGGAAGGGGGATTTTTTTGCGCTTTTTGCATTCCTTGAGCCTTGAGCCGTAAGTTCTGAGCCTTTTCGGTCCAGAGGGATTCGGGATCGAAAAATGTATTCTGCCATGGGGGAGGAGAAGCAGATGATGGCGTCGTAGTTTTCTGAAAGGATCCATTGGTTGATGGTAGACTGAAGGAATTTGGAATAAAAGTATCGGATTGACATGGGTGTGCCGTTGGTCAAGGCGGTCAAACTTTTGATTTTGGAAAGGGTTTTGTTCATTTGGAACACAGCGGTTTTTTGGCAGTATGTTTTGAGCGTATTTTCGTATTTGAGATCTGTTGGATCATCGGCCAGACAGGCCAGGTGGATCTCGTGGCTTTTAGCCAGGTGCTTGATCTCGTTGAAGGATCGGATCTTATCCCCTTTGTTGGGCGGGTAAGGGATGCGATGGGCGAGGTAGAGAATTTTCATTGTTTTTTCATATTAATTGGACACGGATTTGACGGATTGGTACAGATTTAAGTTCACCGCTCACTCGCTTTGCTCATTAGAGGCGCAGAGCACACAGAGTTTGCAATTATTTTTTGATTTTTGGTGAGAGGCCAAAAATCAACAAGAAAACGGCCTTTGGCCACTTGAGTGATATTTGTGCATCATCGTCTGATAGATCCTTTTAATGCCGTTACGCTAAATATTTTGCAATTTTTGGTCCGATGATCTTGGTGGCCCAAAGAGGCATCTTCTTCCACAGCTCGATCTTTTTCTGATACTTGGGATTGGTCGGGCTGATGTTGGGGATCTCTTTGATACGGTTCAGATAGTACTGGTAGGGGAGGGGGTCTGGCGAAAACCCCCAGTGGCGCTTGAAGTTATAAGGGCCGGTATCCTTTTTGCTGCGACCGAAATCAAATAAGGTGTATCCGTTTTCTGCTGCGTAGCACATGAGCATCCAGTAGAGGTAATCGTTTGCAGCAAATTTGTGGGACTCGGGATTGGCGCCGGAATAGTACGGGATCACCTGGTCTTTGAAGTAAAAGCTCATGACCCCCGATAGATCCAAACCATTTTTAGAAATAATCAGTATGGAAGCACTTTGATTGAAAGTATTTAGCAGTGCTTTTAAATATCTTTTTGAAAATACAGGGGTGCCGAGGTTGCGATAGCTCGTTGCAAAAAGCCGGTAGAAGCGGTCGAGCAATTCCGATTGACCGAATGTCGCTTCGAGACGGTTTTTGATGCCTTGCCGGACCATCCGCCGGGCTTTCCTGGGTATGGCTTTCAGGTTTTCATCATTATCGTCGCATATTGCTTTTTTGAAAACATAGTATAGATCTTTGGTTGGCAGATCGGTCAGGGTCTGCTTTTCCTGACGCATTTCCAGGTAATCGTGGTTTTCGGCCTGAGTCAGGGAAACGGCTTTTTCGAAAAGGGCGCTTTTTGTTGAATCGTCATCTGCCAGAATCGAACCATAAGTGGCAAACGGCACAGATACCATGGATCGGCCAAAGAGCAGACTTTTGATGGAAAAGATTGGGAAAAGACCGGTGATTGTGAATGATGAATTTTTAATTTTTAATTTTGAATTATTAATGTTTTGGCTTCTGACCCCTGACCTCTGTCCTTTGTCTTCTGATACGGCCATGAGGTAATAGGCTTTGTGGTGGTAGGTTTTTTCGATGACGGTTTTCCATGATGTGAGATGGAAGAGGGTTCCGTTTGGGTGGTTGTGGACGTAGTTGTCCCAAGATTTATATTCGGTTGGTTCGAGGGTTTTAATTTTGATGGTCAATTTTTTTCTAAATATTCTGACAGGATTTACATGATCTTCAGGATTATGTATTCTTTTCATTTCTTTCCAGACGAAAGAAATGAAGTTCTAAGCCACCTTCGGTGGCAAATCCAACCAGATGCTGTATCCAGTATCCAGTAATGAAATCAAAATGTTTTGAAATTTATTTGCTACTTTCGCTGAAAGCGAATCGACTTTTACTGGCTTTCATCTGGAAAGCCAGAAACTAAAGAATCCAGTGAATCCTGTTGATCCTGTCTAAGATGCTTTTACGTGTCATATTTTTGTGTTCCATTTTTCTTTTGACAGGATTTACATGATTTTCAGGATTTCTTTTTTCTTCCTCACTTTCCGGACGAAAGTGAGGAACCATAATCCGCTTCGCGGAAAGCCAAAATTAATAAGTGCCTTCGCTGAAAGCGAATTGACTTTTTCTGACTTTCATCCGGAAAGCCAGAAAGTAAACAATCCAAATAATCCTGTTGATCCTGTCTAAGGTGCTTTTATGTGTTTCATTTATTTTTTGACAGGATTTACGGGATTTTCAGGATTTCTTTTTGTCTCTCGCCCGCTACGCTCGAGGCCGCGAAGAACACAGAGAGTAGGACAATTTTTACTCATAATGTGTCCACATTCTGAGAACATGGATTAACTTTTTCCGGTTATCCACATCATAAATCAGCCGGTGCTGTATATTTATCCGCCGAGAGTAAAAACCCTTCAGGTTTCCAACCAATTTTTCATAGGCAGGGGGGACTTT
>SDBV01001099.1_pt1 | contig 40149 bp, 35 predicted proteins | sample 2277081 | NCBI WGS metagenome assembly SDBV01 (sample SAMN10402039, study PRJNA504765) | marine sediment metagenome | isolation source: marine sediment core GS10_PC15, 223 cmbsf | place: Arctic Ocean: Southern Knipovich Ridge | collected 2010
GATTCTGAAGACACATCGTACGCTTAGCGATCTCCTTGGCCTTGTTCAACGCCGGCATTAGCATTGCCAAAAGAAGTGCGATTATCGCGATTACTACCAATAACTCAATTAACGTAAAACCACCCCTGCCAATCCTAATTTTAAAAGTTTCCATTTTTATTCTCCTTCCTTCATAAAGCTTATAATTTCCCATTCTCCATGTAATATCTAAACCTCCAAACAACCGTCACTACTCGAACCACTATTAAGTGCACACAACCGCCCCTGCCGTTACGTTTTTTTTTACAAATTTTGCCAAAAACTTCGAAAAAACACGTTTTTTACCAACTAATGCACTAAAACTCCCCCTCAGTTCGCCCTAAAAATCGTGACCAGCCGCCTTTTTTCTGCTAACCTGTACCCCAATGGTAAAGAAAACAAAAACCATAACAGTTGGCTTCATCGCACTAGGCTGTCCGAAAAACATCGTCGACAGCGAAAAAATGCTCGCCCAAATCGCCCAGGCAGGCATGCTGATCACTCCCGACACCGACAACGCAGACATCGTTGTAATAAACACCTGCGGCTTCATCGCCCCCGCCAAAGCCGAAGCGATCGCCGCCATCAAAGACGCCGTCAAACAAAAAAACACGGGCAACGTCAAAAAAATCATCGTCGCAGGCTGCCTTTCGCAACGCATGGGCAAACAACTCATCAACGAAGTAAAAGGCATCGACGCCATCCTCGGCCTCGAACAACGCGACAACATCGCTCAAATAATCGCACAAACTCTCTCCGCCGAAAAACCAGTCTTCCACCTCACAACGCCAACAGACACAATCCACGACGACACCGAAAGACTCTTGATCAACCCACCGCACTGGGCATACCTGAGAATCAGCGAAGGCTGCAACCGCAAATGTTCATTCTGCACAATACCAGCTATAAGAGGAAAATTCAGAAGCAAACCCCAAGACATGGTCTTAGCCGAAGCCCACGAACTCGCCGCCAACGGAGCCGTCGAACTCAGCATCATCGCACAGGACAGTAACTTCTATGGCAAAGACCTCAAAATCAAAAACGGTCTGACAAACCTCCTGAAAAAACTCGAGAAAATCCCCTCACTCCGCTGGATTCGCCTGATGTACCTCTACCCCGCCGGCATCGACGACGACCTCATCCAAGCCATCGCCGAAAGCAAAAAAATCCTCCACTACATCGACATGCCGATCCAGCACATAAACGATCATCTCCTGAAACAGATGCGCCGAAGCGACACAAAACAGCACACCATCAAACTCATCGAAAAACTCCGCTCAGCCATGCCAGAAGTCGTCCTGCGCACAACGATAATAGCAGGTTTCCCCGGCGAAACAGAAAACCAGTTCACTGAACTCCTCGAATTTATAAAATGGGCCCGGTTCGATGCACTCGGCTGCTTCACCTTCTACCCCGAACAGGATACCGCCGCAACACAACTGCCCAACCAGATCGATGAAAACACAAAACGCTCCCGTGCAGAGGCCATCATGCACCAGCAGCAAAAAATAGCCTTCGCCAAAAACCAGAACCGCATCGGCCAAAAACTCACCTGCCTACTCGACGAGATTGACAAAAACAGCAACGGCATCGCCCGTTTCTTTGGCCAGGCCCCACACATAGATAGCATCTGCTTGATCAAAAACTGCAACGCAAAACCAGGCGATTTCCTAAAAACAACCGTCACTGCCGCCAGCGGCTACGATTTAATTTTAGAGCAAATTTAGTATTGAATTATACCAACAACAAAGTAAACTTAAATATATAGAAGTAGTTTTGAAACAGCTTCTAAACAGGCCGCCGTTGAAAGGAACCGTCGTCGTGAATGCCGAAGCCGGACAAGCTAATAAGATAGTAAAGCTTATCCCGAACATTCTCACTATCGGCAGACTCGTCCTGACCCTGATTTTCCTCGTAATGATTCTTTACTCTCCAAAAGCAGCCAACAAATCCCTATTTCTCGATATAGCATTTATTATTTTTCTCGTCGCAGGCCTCACTGACATCATCGACGGCAAAGTCGCACGAATGTTCAACGTCACCAGCAAATTCGGCCGAATGCTCGACCCGCTCGCCGACAAAATCCTCGTCTGCGGCGCATTCATATGCTTCGCAATAATCGGCCAGCCAAAACTATTCAATCTCACACCAACTACCTTAGCTATAATACAATGGTTCGTCGCAATAATCATCGCGACACGAGAACTCTTTGTTACGATTCTTCGCCACCGCGCCGAAGCACACGGCATCAACTTCGCCGCAACTGCCAGCGGAAAAATCAAAATGTTCCTGCAGTCATTCGGTATCGGAACAGTCGTCATGAAAGCCGCCCACGTCGAAGGCCAAACATGGGGCGACTGCTTTACTGCAACTACGTTGATAATTATGGTTATCGTCACCGTGACCTCAGGTCTGTCGTCGCTAAAAAGAGGCCACGGAACATAACGCGATTAAATCTTTTAACTCAAAACTCAAGGGGGGAACAAAATGAAAACTTATAACATTGGGATCATCGGCTATGGCGGCTTCGGACTATTCCTGCACAATTCATGGAAAACTCTAAACAACGTCAAAATCACCGCATCAACTTCCGGAATCAAAAAATTCGGCCCAACCGAAGACATCAACGTCTATGACCACTGGACAAAACTCCTGCAAGATAAAAACATCGACATAGTCTCGATCGTCAGCCCGCCAAATACCCACGCCGAAATCGCTTGCGCCGCGCTACAGGCAGGCAAACACATCCTCGTCGAAAAGCCACTGGCTATCACCATCGAAGATGGCAAACGAATAATCGAAACCCGCGATGAAACCGGCAAAGTCGCAACCGTAAATCACATGCTAAGATTCGACCCGATCTTCGAAAAACTCGCAGACCTCTCACGCGATGGCATCTTCGGCCGACTGCGACACGTCAATGTAGAAAACTACGCCCAGGACGAGCAGCTATCACCAGAACATTGGTTCTGGGATCCACAGGTTTCCGGCGGAATACTGATCGAACACGCCGTACACTTTATCGACCTGACTCACAGCCTGACCGACCAGAAACCCACCGCCGTATCAGGCCTCTGCCACAAACGAAACGACCGCCAGGAAGATCAGGTCTTCGCCTGCGCCAATTACGACAAAGGCCTTATCGCCAGCCACTATCATTCATTCGCCCGCCCCGGCTTCTTCGAAAGCACCTCGATCCGCCTGAACTTTGACCTGGCTACAATAGACATCTTCGGCTGGGTACCACTAAAAGGCAGGCTTACTGCACTGGTCAACAGCGAAACAAAACAAAAGATCGCGCAACTGCCGGGCTTCAACATTGAACAATGCTGCAATACCGCCGAAGCAAAAGACCAAAGCCGACCCGAAGGCTGGGGCACAGACGAACAACTAAAAACCGACAGACGCAAGATCCGCGCAGGCGGAATCGAATACGATGCAGAAGAGATCATCGAAGCTTCATTCGACGTCGGCGTCACCAAACAACAGGTCTACTCCGACTGCATCCGAAAAATGCTGACTGACGTAATAAAAAAGATCGAAGACCCAACCCACAAATTACATGTAACACTTGAAGATGGCCAGGCCGCACTCGAGATCGCCTGCTACGCAACCTTGTCTGCAAGAGGTGATAAAGATAAAAAAATCCCAGCTGCTCATACTTTCTACTGCCCAAGACACCAAAGCTGATATTTAGAGGCTCTAAATATCTTAGCCGCTGGTAAATGCTGAGTCCCAGTCTTTCCAGACTGCCTCAAGGCCGCTGGTTCTTATCATCGCTGCAACCTGGTTCGCACTTCGCCCGTCATCGATCTCAAACTGCCTTCCCGTCTCGGCCTGCCCCGAATAACCCCCCGGATTGGTCTTACTGCCCGCGCTCATCCTCGTAACGCCTAACTTAACCAGCTCATCACGAAGCTGTGCACTTTCACGCGTCGAAATCACGATCCCCGCATCAGCAAAACAAAGCCTCAACGCCAGCATCATCTGCACAAGATTTTTATCACTCAGCAACCGCTCGCAATCAACATTCACATCCCGAGCTGGCCGAAGACGCGGAAATGAAAACGAAACCTGCGACCGCCAGTACCGCTTCATCAAAAAACTGGCATGTTCAGCAAGAGCTAACGCCTCCGCTCGCCAATCGCCAAGGCCCAAAAGTACTCCCAACCCTAATCTGCGCATCCCCGCCTGTCCCGCACGTTCAAGACTACCGACTCTTCTGTCGTAATCCGCCTTTGGCCCAGCGGGATGAAACTTCGCATAAGTATCCCTGTCATACGTTTCCTGATAAAGCGTCACCCCATCGATACCCGCCCGAAAAAGTTTTTCATACTCGGCCACTTCCATCGGATAAATTTCAACCGACAGCGAACTGAATTTCGACCTAAGCCGGCCCGCCAATTCAGCCAGATAATCCACCGTAATAAACTCGCGGTCTTCTCCGCTGACGATAAGAATATGCCTGAACCCCTCCGATGCGATCACCTCCGCCTCGGCAACCGTTTCGGCAATACTCAGCCTGGTCCTTTCAAACTTATTTTGACAGTTGTACCCGCAATAAATACAGCTATTGATACAAAAGTTGGACACATAAACCGGAGCATACAACTGAATCGTTTTTCCAAAGCGCCGAATTGTCAGCCGAGCCGCTACCTGCGCCATCTGTTCGATATACTCTTGTGCCGCGGGCGATACCAACGCAGTAATTTTTTTCAGACTGTAAGAACCCGGCGCCGTTGCCAGAGACTTTTCTACCTCAGCCGGTCCAATCTTTTCAACCATTGCCAATTAATCTTCTCCCAAGAATCCTGTCAAAGGACTCGACGCTTCCGCCTCACGTTTCACGCCCCCAGCACCAGACTCATACGCCATCCGCCCTGCCTCAACCGCTTTTTTAAACGCCGCCGCCATCCCAACCGCATCGTCCGCTGTCGCGATTGCCGTATTGATCAAAACCGCATCGGCCCCCATTTCCATCGCCTCAGCAGCATGACTCGGCAAGCCCAATCCCGCATCAACAACAACAGGAACCGTCGCCTGTGCAATTATTATCTCAAGCGCAGCCCGAGTCTTTAATCCCTGATTCGAACCGATCGGACTGGCTAAAGGCATCACCGTCGCCGTCCCCACATCCTCCAGCCGCTTTGCCAGTACGGCATCGGCATTTATATAAGGCAGCACCGTAAAACCATCGGCCACAAGAATCTCCGCTGCCTTCAAAGTCTCTACCGGATCCGGCAGAAGATAATACGGGTCAGGCGTTACTTCCAGCTTCACCCATGCAATTCCACTCGCCGCTCTGGCAAGTTGCGCCAGCCGTACAGCTTCGGCAGCGTCCCTGGCTCCGGAAGTATTCGGCACCAGAAGGAATTTATCCCTGTCAATCGCCGCTAACATATCATCTTCGGGGTTATTTATATCGACCCTACGAAGTGCCACCGTTACTAATTCACAGCCGGACGCTTCGATCGCATCTGCCATGATCTCGTTCGAGGCATACTTACCCGTCCCGATAAAAAGACGCGATTTAAACTCCCTGCCCGCTATTATCAATTTATCTTTCATTACATCCCCATTAAATAATCAATCATCAATAATCAATTGATTCATCCGCCGCCGACGAACCTGACCAGTTCGATTTTCTGTCCATCTTTTAATTTTGTCCGGCTGAAGTTTTTACGTTCAATAATTTCACCGTCGATCTCGGCCACAACCGTTGCATGGTTAACACCAAGCTGGCCGAGTAATTCGGCAAGCGTGCCAGGGCGCCGGCCTGCGGCAAATTCTCTTTCCTGGCCGTTAATTTTCAACGTTTCCATTCCTGATGCCTCATTCAAACCATAAAACAAAAAAACGCGCCCGAAGGGAGCGCGTCTTTATAATTCGGCTACCTCCCTTCGCTGGTATTATCCAGTTCAGGTTCTAAGGGTCACCCCAATTCATCGGAGTTTCTCAGCGTGCTGAATTCCTGATATCGCCCGCACGCTCCCCTGGCAAATATATCTATCAAATTATAATACTATCTTTTTCATCAAACAAGCTTTTTTAGTTCGTGGGTCGTGGTGCGAAATTTGAAAATTTGGAAGTTTGGAATTTTTGGGATTTTGGTTTTTTTGGGGTTTTTTGGAATTATTTTTTGGGGTGGATGTTTGATCCCGGGCAGTTAGGGGGGTTTTGGTTGACACCAAACGCGCAAGTGTTAAGATGGGTAATGCAAAAAGCGTGCAAAAGTGTGACAAAAGCGCGCACTTTTGCGCACTTTTTGGTACAAAACTTGGTAAAAACGCGCGCCTTTTTGGTATTTTGAATTTTAAAACTTGCGCGTTTGATTCGATTTTTAGTCATTGGTATTTAGTCCTCCTTCGCTAAAGCTTCGGCGGATCTTCGACATTTTGAATTTTAAGACTTGCGCGTTTGATGTCATGTGGCAGCTTCTTAAATAACAACTCTACCTGTCCAAAGCTGTAACGCATAGGGAATGTCAATTTCAGGAATACCCCTCAAACGAAAGATTTCTTGGACTATTCCTTCGGCAGTTCCCAAGATTGCTTTCTCATCAACAGAAGTTAAGCTGTCATAAGCTGATGTATCAGCAAGACCAACAATACTAATTTTAGTACCGGGCACAACAATTGATTCATGTGAACTTGTAAAATGCATCAATTTATTTCTTAGATTCCTTAAGTCATCAAATCGTTTTAGCGTGTCCGATTGAAAATCTATTGTTTTACCAAGAATATCCTCTGGCCAATTCTTTAGCTTATAATACAAAGGCTTCCGGCTCTTCAGGTCTTTTAATACCCGTTGCTTATGCTTGGAATATTCATCTTCACTTACTATTATTCGAAAATAGATGTTGAGAAACGCTTCAACACTAGACACAGCCATAAATACACATAATGTTAGATATTGTTTTTGCTCAGACACATCCTTAATATTAGCAATATGGTATACTAATCGTCTTAAGCACTTGAAATACTCACTTATCATTCTATTAGGACTTGATAACATCATGCTTAGATTCGAACTCATAGAATGGGTTTCACTTGGTTGGTTTTATCTTGATACCTTTCTCTGCTGCTTTTGATACTACGTAATTAACGAAAGCCGAGCATGCTGTTAACATAAAGGTAGCTTCCGATTTGGTAATAGCATCCTGTTCTAATAGAGAATGGCGAACGCCCCCTTCATCACTGGCATAGCCATAAAGCTTATCGAATGCGTTTTTAAGGGCTGGATGGATACCGACATGAGATTCCAATATCTTAATTAACTGCCCCAAGGTTGCTTTTGGTTTTTTGCATACAACTCTTGCCAAAGCTTCAACGGCCGAAATAGATTCTTTCACCGAATTTCTATAGTCAGGTTTTTCTCGTGATGACAGATGCGAGAGTGAGGTTTGCAGGTGGCTACGTACTGCGACCAAAGGTGTCTGCAAAGCCTCTTCGATTTCTTTAATCTCAACCTCAGAAGTTATTTCAACCACTTGATTATCGACTATTCGATATGCTGAGTATTCTTTTTCTAGAATTTTATTACAAGTCTTTATGAAAATTTTAGAATCCTGTAATGGATGATGAGAGGCAATAAATTCCAGAAAACCATAAATTTCATACCACTGTGCATTAAAAAACCAGTCTCTTACTAAATCGTGGAAATAATCATAATCAAAATAAGCATGAGCCTCTAAATCTAAAAGATGCTGTTCTGTTTTATACTTTTCTAATTCATCAATTGGTTTTTTAAAAAAATGTAACCAAAGATTTGTCATAAAAGATTTATGTATGGATATAGGTTGTTGACATTTGTTTACACTCTCATATATGTGAGTATATATTAAGCTCCATAAGCCATTCTGTAATTCTTCATCAATAGAATCTATCTGGATAGGTTTTTCTTTGGGTTTCTTACCTATTCTTTGTGAAAATAACATTTCATCTCCATATATGTTATGATCATTACCTAAACAAAACTCTCGTTTTTTTGTAGTCTGTCTTCGATTGTTTTGATTATAGGTTGTATTGGATGGAATTCAATTTGTTTTTGGATGGAAATGACGAATTAACAGCAACGGAAAGAAACCCGCGCAATAAAACATTTAAAAACCCCCAGGCAGGCCTGGGGGCTAACCTTAGTATCTTTTTCTGAATCTTGCGGAGGGGATCTTTAGTAGTTTGCGATATTTGGCGACCGTTCTTCTGGCTATATTTGTGACGCCGGCTTCGGTTAGTTTTTTGCGTATTTCGTCATCACTTAAAGGTTTGGCTTTGTCTTCTTCGTTGACTATCTGCTGGAGCTTGGCTCTGATAGCTTTCCAGCTGCGGCTCTTGCCGTCGGCAGCTTCTGTACCGCCGCTGAAAAATCCCCTCAAAGGCAGAATACCCCCTGGGCATTGAATATACTTACCAGCTACCGCTCGCGAGACCGTCGCCAGATGCACGCCGACGTCCTGGGCAACTTTCGACATCGGTAGAGGCTTAAGATGCAGCTGGCCCTTCTCGAAAAAATCGATCTGACGCTTCACGACACTTTGCGCAACTTTCAAAAGCGTATTGCGTCTTTGCTCTATCGCATCGATCAGCCAATGGGCCGACTGAATATTCTGCTTCAAAAACGTCTTGGTCTTTTCATCGGACTTTTTGTCTTTGGCCATCTCGGAATAGTACCTGCTAATCCTCAAACCAGGCAGCCAAGTATCGGCCAGCCTGACAGTATATTTGCCCGGGTCATCGGAAGGCTCGACTATGACATCGGCTGTAACAAAATGATTCTGCGTCCTGCCGACCTGAAGCCCGGGCGAAGTATCCAGCTTGCTTATTCTCGCTATCGCCTCGTTAATCCTCTCCAGACTGCAGTCCATTTTTTTGGCTATTTCCGGCAGATGATTTTCAAGAAGCTGCTCCATATAATCGGTTACCAGCCTTTGCTCAAAAGACATATCCTCGGCCTTTTGAGCCATCTGAATTAAAAGACATTCTCTCAAATCCCCCGCACCGACACCTGCAGGCTCGAGCTTTTGCACCAGCAGCAATGCCTTTTCCAGATCCTCAAGTGTAAATTCCTTCTTGTCCTTGTTATAAAGCTGGGCCAGCCTCACCGTTAAATAACCCTTGTCATCTATATAATCTATTATTCTCTGGCCCGCTTTTTTTACCGGCTCTTCAGCTTCGGTCAGCCGCCACTGCTCGACTAAATGTTCATACAACGAAGACTCCGGCGCCGCTGTGTTCTGCAGGGCTTCCTGTTTTCTATCGCGATCCCCGCTCTGCCCTCGATACTTACTCCGCGGCATATATTCATCATTTTCATAGTCAAGGCTGTCAAGGCGCTGAAAATCCTCCACCATGTTTCCATCATCTTTAACAACCATTTCTTTTTCTTCGATGTTGTCCTGGGTTTGTTCGGCTTCAGGACGAACCTCCTCATTCGTCTCGGTCTCATACTGTTCCAAAACGGGATTATCGTTAAGCTCCCGCTCAATCCTTTCCTGAAGCGCAAGCAGCGGCAGCTGCAGTATCTCCATCGACTGTATCATACGCGGAGCAAGTATCATCCTCTGCTCCATGCGCATCTGCCCTGTCATTGACATCTTCATAAAAGCGCCTTTAGCAATTCACAAACCATCTATACCGCTTCTGTCATTATATCAAATAAACCAAAAAATTGTTGCGGCAATTGGAAACTAACAACAGGGACTTTTTTACTAAAGCTCCTGGCGAGCCATTATAGCATCTGCCAATATTGATCCGCTGGCATATTCAATACTTCCGCCCGTCGGTAGTCCTCTTGCCAATCGTGTGATCTTAACGCCTGCAGTTCTTAAAACAGAGCTGATATACAACGAGGTTCCGTCACCTTCGATATTCGGATTAGTAGCCATGACCAATTCGGTTACCGCACCTTCTTTGACCCTTTTGACAAGTTCATCAATCGTCAAATCGCTTGGCTCAACGCCCTCTAAAGGAGCGATATGTCCGCCAAGAACATGATAAACCCATTTGCAAAGACCTGTTTTTTCAAGACTAATAACATCCCTCGGCTGCTCAACCACACAGATTATGCTCCTGTCTCTGCCGGCGTCGGAACAAATCTCACACAACTGTTCTTCGGCCAGATTGTAACAGACCTTGCATCGGACTATTTTCGTTTTCACGTCATTTATAGCATCTGCGAGCTTGAGCGCTTCGGCCGAAGTAGCTTTAAGGACATAAAAGGCCAGTCTTTCGGCAGTTTTAGACCCTATCCCGGGAAGTTTACCGAACTCTTCGATAAGACGATTAAGACTCTGCGTATAGGGCTTGCTCATATGTTATCAGACCTCATCAACCCGCAATACTTTCGCTGTCAACCCCATCAAAACCTTCTGCACCGCAGGGTCATTAACTATACTATCGAGCTGTTTCTTGCTCGTCTTGGCGCCAGGCGGACGCTTCGTTTCGCCTTTGGCGTTTTCATCAAGCAATAAATTCACCCGCACTGTCCTGCCGAAACATCCGCTTAATACCGATTGAATTTTATCCACCCCTGTCCCCGCCTCACAAAGACTCTTCGCTATCGCTGCCGTTACTGGAAAACTAATCTTCAAGACATTATTTTCAAAACCCACCGGCTCGCCGGCAGCAAGCTTCGAAGAAATACCACTACCTGCCTGGGCATCAACAACATTCAAAATCGCCTGCCAGTTATTTCGTATCGATTCAATGTTTACTTCACCACCAAAATCAATACTGGAAACCTGACTGGCCTGCCCAACTTCGGTTGTGTTTTTATTCTCACCGGCCCGGGGCGGATCGGATATTACCTTCTTTTTTTTTATGCCACCGCCGCCCGGCCCCGATAAAAGCGAATCAACATTCAAAAAATGCTCACTCAACGCAATCCTCAATATCGACGCCTCAAGAAGCGGCCGAGCATTCTCACTGTTTTTCACCATCCATCGAAGCCGCTCCAACGTCGTAATATTATACACCAAACCAGCGATGTCAAACTTCTCCGCCAACTCCGCCAGCCTGGCACGCTGTTGCGAAGTTACAACCAGAATCTGTCCCGCTTCATCCTTCGCCGATTTGACAACCATCAAATCACGCATACACTCACTGACAGAACCGAGAATCCCAACTGGCGATTGCCCGCTGACAAGCAACTCATTTATCGCAACCAGAGTACCCTTGGCATCACTATCACCAATCTTTTCAACAAGCTGGCAAACCTTCTGTCTGTTAGGCTGACCGAGAAACTCCTCAAGAAGCCCAGCCGTCAAACACTCCGCCCCGCTACTTATCAACTGGTCAAGCAAACTCAGCCCATCCCTCATCGAGCCGTTGGCAAGTCTGGCTAATCCTGTGATCAGATCATCTTCATATTTTATCTTCTCTGCTTTTAAAACCTTCTTAAGCTGACCGGCAATCTGCCCCGCCTCGATATTATTAAAATCAAACCTTTGACACCGAGATTGAATCGTCGCCAAAACTTTGTTAGGCTCAGTCGTCGCAAAGATAAATTTAACATGTCCAGGCGGCTCCTCCAATATCTTCAAAAGCGCATTAAATGCCCCCGTACTCAACATGTGCACTTCATCAATAATATAGATCTTATACCGCCCCCGCGCAGGCCTATAGATCGCGTTTTGACGAAGCTCACGAACATTGTCAACGCCCGTATTCGACGCTCCGTCTATTTCAATAACGTCAATATCATCGCCAGCATTAACCCCGATACAACTCTCGCACTTACAGCAAGGCTTCGTCGTCGGTCCATCGCTTTCCAGACAATTAAGAGCCTTTGCCAAGATCCTGGCCATCGTGGTCTTGCCAACCCCCCTGGTACCCGTAAAAAGATACGCATGCCCGACCCGCTCTGCCTTGATCGCGTTCTTGAGCGTCTGCGCAATCGCCTCCTGCCCGATAACCTCATCGAACCCCTGAGACCTGTAACGCCTTGCAAGAACCGTATAAGCCATATTAATCGCTAACCAATTAAAAAAGCGGTCGGGTTTGCCATACACCGCCAAGACTCACGCTTATGGCTGCTCGGTTCCCCGCCTGACCAAATTCACGGGCTCAGCTTGCATGGGACCCGACCACAAATATTCACTTTTAAATCCAGATTTTCGTCTTTTTGAAAGCCGCAGGCCAGTATAACAAGCCTAAAAAAAATTTCCATAAAAAGATTTTGGTTTGACCATTTCCAGCCATCTCTCTATACTTTTTTATATAGGATTTAGTGAATGGGGCCCCATTTTGTAATATATTACAAAATGGAAACTCACTGGATAAACCAGGAATCAAATTCAACCAAATATTGGGGAGGCAATTATGAAAGTCAAAATTGACGAAACATGTACCGCCTGTGGCCTGTGTGCAGAAACCTGTCCCGAAGTCTTCACGCTGGACGACGACGATGATATCGCAAAAGTCCTCGTCGATGAGGTACCCGCTGAACTCGAAGACCTCACGCAACAGGCTGTCGACGAATGCCCCGTCGATGCGATCATCGTCGAGTAAAAACTGAAAAGCTTTTTATTAGCCGGAAAGCTCAACGCTCCTTTGCGCTGCTTTTTTGATTGCGCTTCGCAGCACTGCGCCAAATTCACCTTCGGCCATCACTTTAAGCGCAGCCTCAGTCGTCCCGCCCGGCGAAGTAACTTTCTTTCTCAACTCGCCAGGGGCCTGGCCATTTTTATCCGCCTGGCCTGCAAGAATCGCCGCACCCTTAGCCGTCTGCAAAACCAATTCCTTCGCTACCTCCGCAGGCAAACCCAATTCGGCGCCCGCCTTTATCATCTCCTCCATCACAAGAAAATAATACGCAGGCCCGCTGCCTGAGACCGCAGTCACTACGTCTATCAAATTTTCATCTTCCACCACAACCGCTTTTCCGACCGCTGAAAATATTTTCAACGCCTCGCCGAGTCTGGCCTTGGCAAACTGGTTTGCAAAAAGCCCGCTCGCCCCTTGGCCAACAAGCGCAGGCGTATTCGGCATCACGCGCACTATCGCTACCTCACCCAGCGCCTCCGCGATCCGCCCGGTCTTAATTCCTGCCGCAATCGATATAACAAGAGCGCCTTCTTTCACACTGCCTTTAATCTCTTCCAGCACCTCGGCCATATTCTGAGGCTTAACACTCAATACCAACACATCGGCCTTTCCCGCAAGCTGTGCATTGCTTCCAACCGCCGCAACGCCGAACTCCTTCGACAGATAGTCCAACCTCTCTGCCCGCACATCGCTTACCAGAATATCTGACGCATCGCAGAGTTTCCCGGCGATCACGCCCTTAATAAGCGCCTCCGCCATATTGCCGCCGCCTATAAATCCTGTCAATCCCACGATTTTCTCCTTGTTACAGTCTTAATCGGAATTTATAATTCTGCCCGAACCTCAAACGCAAATATTAAACCCGATGGAGACCGACAATGCAAAAACAAATTGACTACGACGACGCGATCACAAGAAAGTACCCCGAACAGCAGGTCATCGCTATCGTCAAAGACGCAAACGGCAAAGCCAATCCCGTAACCATCGGCTGGACAATGATAACGTCGGCCTCGCCGCCCATGATGGCAATTTCGCTGGCCCCGAAACGCTATTCCGTCCAGGCCATCAGACACTCGAAATGCTTCACCATCGCATTCCCATCCGCCGAGATGGCAGAACAATCACTATTCTTCGGCACAAACAGCGGCCGAGATATCGACAAGCTGAAACAGTCTTCACTCAAAACGGAACCGGCAAAAGTCATCGACTCGGTCCTTTTAACCGACGCCGTCGCGAATTTCGAATGCGAATTGGAATCAGAAACCCCCACCGGCGACCACATCATCTTCGTCGGCAGAATCGTCGCAGCGCATGTAAACACCGAAATGAAAAAACGACTCTACACCATCGCCAAAGGATACAAAATGAGCTCCGTAACAGTTGATTAAAAAACAGGCCGAGCAGAAAAAACCACCCGGCCTGAATAAAACCATCTACTAAACAAAATAATCACACTGTATTTTATATACCACCATCAACAACATAGCGTTTCGCTTTGTTGTCATTTCGTACCGCCAGATTGAACTTTTTAACACGACCGGATTTGAGCCTGATTTCATAAGGTACAAACCAACCCGGATATCGGCCGGATTTAAAAGGCTCGCCAATAGAAATAATTTCCAGACCACCCAAATAAGCCTTTATGCGGTCATCACGTGAGGCTCCCCAAAACTTCAAGACTTCTTCCCAGTTTTCTTCCGCACAAGCCTGGAAAAAGGCCGTCGCCGTTTCCTTGGGACCCATACTTGTATACTTCTCATTATCAGCAAGTACCTTAGGCCGCTCTGACCAGATAACATCCTCCGGAATTTCCAAAGTAAACAATGCTGGATCAATGTCAACATCGCAGTTAATCTCAGTGATCTCAAATACCAGCACATCCTTTCCATCAGTGTGAACATAAACTTCAAGGCTCTCTAAAAACTTGGTCTCCGCATCAAATGTATAAATTCTCAAATTATCAGACCCTGAAATCGATTTGTTCTTAAGCCAATCGTTGGCAAAGTCGCCTTGTGCAAGCGATTCTACAGTAACAACAAGCTTTTCAGCGCCATCCTGGTCTGTCTCATTTGTGAGAAGCAACTCAGCTCCTTGCTTTTGCGCAAGTTGCCATTCACTTTCAAGAACCTTATCAATATCCAAAAGTGGTTTCAGCCACGAAACAAATCCCGTCCCAACCCCACCTTTAGCTACCCATTTTGATTTAATCAACAGCAATGACGATTTGCCATCCATAACCACTACCCGTCCCGGCTTTTCTATCCGCCATTTACCATGCGGCGTTTCATCAAATTCTTTCCACATTTCATGCGGCACAAAATCACGATCAAGCTTAATCAACTCAAAATTGTCATGGGCTATAGTTCGCATTTGAGCTTTGATATAAACCGACTTTAGTTTCGACATCGCTTCAGCCGCCTGAGCAAACACCATCTGAGCAGCAGATGCGGTCGGCATCGACTTATCCAAAATAGTTACTGACAAAACCACCGCTATAATTATGACCGCGGCAGCGGCCAGTTTAGTAATCCTACTTCTCATAATAATTCTCCCTATATTCAATGAGCGCCCGGCCCCAACTGGCGCCTTCGCTCTGGATTTCAAAATCTTTACAGCTTCCGGATGACCCTTCGCCCACTTCTCAAAGTCAGCTTCCGCACTTTTACTGCCAATCGCTTTTTCCAAAAGCTCATCCAGCCATTTATCTTTATCAGAAGGATTCATTTTTCACCTCCCACAAAACCATTGCGTTTCAAATGTTTTGCGATTTTCCTTTTCACTCTCATCAGCCTGCCGTTAACAGCTTGGCGGCTAATTCCCAAAACTCCAGCAACCTGCGCATAAGAAAAGCTGTTGTAATATCGAAGCGTAATCAATTCCCTGTCAGCCCTGCCGAGTTTTCCCACAGCCCTGCGAACCGCCTCGCTGTGCAAATCTGCCTGGTCATCTCTCGAACTCAGCAGCAGCTTATCAACATGCATCTGTTTATTTTGCGTTCTAATCATATCTCTCGAAACATTCCTGCAAATACCAGCAAGCCAGCTTCCGAACTTCTCTTTGCGCCTCAACCTGTCAAGCTCGCCGCACGCCACAGCAAAAGCCTCCTGCGCAGCGTCTTCGGCTAAATGCCTGTCACCCAGCACAGAATAAGCCAGCGCGACCATGCCGTTGTAATAACGCTCATAAAGCGAAGCGAAACTTCCCAAATCGCCTTCAACAGCCGCTTCTACTAATTGTAATTGTGAATTCGAATCCAAAATAATCCTGCCAAAAACTACGTAGTTTGCTGATCAGCTTCTACTATACAGTGTAATCAAAACCAGAAAAGGCGCGCAAAAAATCCAATTTTTATAATTTTAGTGTGTTTTGGATAAAAAAATTACTAAAGAAATTTTAACTGGTAAGATGCTCGAATTCTTCGATGCTCAAAGAGTGTCTCAGCTTCTGCAGCGCGACAAGCTCAATCTGCCGCACCCGCTCCTTACTCAGATCGAGCTCGGCGCCAATCTGCTTTAACGTCTTAAAATTCTTCCTTATCAAAGACCCCGTCAGCCCGAAATGATTAATAATTATATACTCCTCCCGCTCATCGAGATTATCTTTTATCACCTGCTCCAGACTCCTGTGCGCGTTCTCGATCTCCAACACCCCCGCGATATCCGCCGTCCTGAAATCCCGCTGAATATTCGCAAAATCAGTCTGCTCCGCCTTATCCAGCCGGCTGGTCTCGGCCGGTATCTCTTTGGCAAACGCCTTGGCGATCGCCCACGATGCATATGTACTGAACCGAAACCCCCTCGTATAATCAAACTTCTCCACCGCCCGCATCAACGCCAGATTCCCCACGCTGATCAAATCCTGCAAATTCGCCCCGCTCTGCGTATGCTTACCTGCGATACTCACCACCAGCCGAAGGTTCGCCTCGATTATCGCCCTCTTAACCTCCTCGACCTGGGCTAAATATTTTTCAATCTCCTTAACCTGACCGCCGGTAACCCCCGCAACCTTGATCTTCGCCCGCCTGATACTCGCAAGATACTTCAGATAATTATACTTCCTGAAAAGCTCCATCTCCCGCCGCCTGTTAAACAACGCTGCTCTGCTTATCGCCTCAAGATACTGCGGCATCGAATCCTTCACTTCCCCCAGCTTTTCAAAAGCGTCCTTCCGCCTTGAACCAGCCTGGCTAATCTGCGCATCCAGAATCCCTTCACTGACACCTTCTTCCAGAAATTCTTCACTGGCAATAAATTCTATCTTCTGGGCCAATAATTCGCTCGCCTTTCGGCCGTTAATGATCCTGTAAACCGAACTCTTACTCCTGCCAAATTCCTTCATCAACTTCTCAATCGCAACACCTTTCTTGAACATCTCATAAAGCCTGCCAGCATCGGCCGCCTTGACCACACCGGAGGTTCTTTCGAATATGGTTTTACCCGGATGAAGCTTTTCATATCTTCTTATCGTATACCTCACCGTCTCCGGCGCCTTCTCGCAGCACTCAGCAACTTTCCCGATCACCTGTTGTCTGCCAAGCCCGCCCGCCCTGCAAAATTCCAAAGTCTTATCTACTATCTCTTTTCTTTCCGCCGCCGGCAAACGTACAAACTCACTCGCCTTCCTTACAAGTTCGGGATTATCCGCTGCGAATTTTTCAACAACAGATTCGCCAAACCCTAATCGCTTATTACCATCTGCAAAAACAAACCTCCTCCCGACAAGCCCCCGCTTTCGCCAGCGGTCGATCGTCTTCGTCGAAACACTGAACCTCTTGGCAAGCTTCTCGATGCTGTAGATTTTTTCCTCTATCTCCTCAGTCTTAAACGAAACCTGGCCGCTCAATCGCGCAATAAAAATCGGCAAATCGCGAAGCAATGCATCCCCTTTTATCAGCTCCTGCGCATTAGCACTTTTAGGGCGGTAATCCGTAATATGAAAACAAACAAATTCAAACGGATATTCCCTCTCAGAATTGATCAGCCCCAACAGCCTCTCCGCAGCATCAACCTGCTTCTTCCGCTCCCGCTCCGGAGCGAATCGCAACTGCATCAAAAGCTGAGCAAGATTTGGCTCTTTTATAATCTGCATAACTGAATTCAATTATCGCACTTGTGCCGAACAAAAACAAGCCGATTCCATAAATTTTCCCACCCCGTCAAATGTCCAAAACCCCATTTTTAGACAATAATAATCAATTATCAACAATCATTCATTAATAATCAATTAAAACACCTACCCCCCAACAGAGCCACACCTGTCCCCCCGGGCCTTAAGTTCAAGGGAAATGTAAGTGCGTGGTTATCTTTATCTTCCCGCCTGCCCGCTAATTTTATTGGCAGGGTTACTAATCTCCAGATAGGTGTGCCCTGCTGGGCGCATAATAAAAAGTGTGGCAGCTGGAACAGCTGCCACACTTTTAAAAACATATGAACTCATTCAGATTCTACTCTGTTACAATAACAAGTTTCGGTCTGTCGTCAGCGGTGCCGTAATCCCTTGTATAGTAGTCAACCAGTTTTTTGTTAGCGGATGACTCGTAAATCATAAAGGAAATTGTGTCGTCGCCTGCCAACTCTGTTCCAACCTGATCGTTAACATCAAAGATAATCCAGTTTCCTGCTGCTGGAACGGATTGTGAGTCAAGGTTGGCGCCTGAACTTGGTTTATTGTTCCAGGTAATAGAGGTTTCAACCCAGCCATCAGTACTTACAAAGTTGACATCATTAATAGTAGTACCGGCTCTGGATTCGACCTTCAATTTTAGCTGGGCGCTGGTTACTGTTGAACCGGTAACGCTGGAAAGGTCGTAACGAAGGTATGCACGCCTGTTGTAATTGGTGGCTCCCGCTTTGACAGTCATTATTGTTTCAGTACCATAGTTGGTACCGGAACTGCCGTCATAGACATAAGAATCAGCCTCGGCATCCAGTGTGAACGTTCCTCCTGCTGAGGTGGCTGTAGTAAAGCTCCACACAGTTCCAGTAGTGGTACCTGAGCTGTTTTTCTCATCGATACGCCAATAATAAGTAGTATCGGCAGTCATAGTGCCTGTGTCAAAGGTGGTACCGCCCTGATTACCCTGGAAGGTACCCGGGCTTGAAGTTCCGAAATACACATCGTGGCTGGTGGCATCACTACCTGCTGTCCAGCTAAGGTCCGTGGTTGTAGTTACATCGGTTGCGCTATCTGCAGGACTTGGGCTACTGGCTGCGCCTGGAACCGGAAGTGTGGTAAAGCTCCACACAGTTCCTGTGGTGGTACCTGAGCCGTTCTTCTCATCGATACGCCAGTAGTAGACGGTATTGGCTGTCATAGTGCCGGTGTCAAAGGTTGTACCGCCCTGGTTACCCTGGAACTCACCAGCATCCGGTGTCGAATCAGTTCCGAAATACACATCGTGGCTGGTGGCACCGGAACCTGCTGTCCAGCTAAGGTCCGTGGTTATAGTTACATCGGTTGCACTATCTGCAGGACTGGGGCTGGAAGCCTGACCGGGAAGTTGAAGCTCAGTTGTGAAGCTCCAAACAGTTCCGGTAGTAGTACCTGAACTGTTTTTCTCATCGATGCGCCAGTAATAGACGGTATTGGCTGTCATGTTTCCTGTGTCAAAAGTGGTTCCGCCCTGATTGCCCTGGAAGGTACCCGGACTTGAAGTTCCGAAATACACATCGTGGCTGGTGGCATCACTACCTGCCGTCCAGCTAAGGTCCGTGGTTGTGGTCACACCGGTTGCACTATCTGCAGGACTTGGGCTACTGGCTGCGCCTGGAACCGGAAGTGTGGTAAAGCTCCAGATATCGCCTGTAGTAGTACCTGCCCCACTTACTTCATCGATGCGCCAGTAATAGACGGTATTGGCAGTCATAGTACCGGTGTCAAAAGTAGTACCGCCCTGATTGCCCTGGGAAGAACCCGGACTTGTAGTACCAAAGTACACATCATGGCTTGTAGCGTTGACATCTGCAGTCCAGCCAAGGTCCGTAGTTATGGTTACATCGGTTGCACTATTCGCCGGACTGGGGCTTGTAGCCTTGCCGGGAAGTAATTCTACCGCCGAAGATGTAGTAACAATAAGTTTAGGTCTATCGGCAGCAGTGGCATAGTCTACTGAATGATATCCGCAGAGACTCGTGCTTGTTGGTGCCAGTACCAAAAAGGAAATCTTACCGTTACCGGCAAGCTCTGTTCCAACCTGGTCGTTAACATCATACACAATCCAACTGCCTACGGAAGGAACCGTATCTGAATCAAGCGTAGCACCGGAACTGGGTTTGTTGTTCCATGTGATGCTCCCGCCGCCCGACTCAATCCATGTATCATTGCTGACAAAATTGACGTCATGGGTAGAGGCTCCGCCTCGCTGGCTGACCTTCAATTCTAATGTTGCACTTGTGACCGTACCTGACACAGTGGAAAGATCAAAACGCAGGTAGCTCTGGCGTTCATAACCTGAACTTCCATATTTAACAAGTAAACTGGTATCAGTGCCATAATTGGTGTCGCCAGAGCCGCCGCTCCTGACATAAGCATCAGCTTCAGGATTCAGCGTGTAGACTGTTGTGTCATTCGACTCATTTACATCGGCTTCATAGGCTCCTCGGTCAGGCGTGCTACTGTTGAACGGAACCGGGTTGGCCCAATAATCGAAACCACCATTGTTGACGTCAATCATTACACCGGAATTAACGGCTGGTGAACCATCATTAAGCTTATATCCATCAACGGTATCCATCCCGTCACCACCACTGCCGACATTCACAAAGTTGGGATCGCTTGTTAATTTGTTGGCATCGGATGGTTCGCTTCCCGGGTGGTTGCCATAGAATATGTTGGAGTCAAAGGTGTTATTGGTGCTGGTACCCAGGTTGTAAACGGCGTTTGAGCTTAGATTGTAAAATATATTGTTGATATACGAGGTGTTATCCGGCGCACCATTCCATGTTTTGTGATAAATCATCATCACATCAGAAAACCCTGCACCAAGGTATACGACATTGTTGTGTATTGTCATGTCCGTAGGGGGGCCTGACAGCCTGAATACATGGCGGTCGTTATCTTCAAGAATATTGTACCTTATCCTGGAGTTAGTATTAAAACGTTTCTCAGGAGTCATACCATCGCCGACAGCACTGACAATACCGCCCTGACCATTATCGTGGCTGTAGTTGTATTGTATTATGGAACTCTTGTTTCGGCCGTCAGTGTCGAATCCTCCTGCATCATTGGTACCTGAAGTCCAGTAAGTGTCGTATGCTTCGCAATACTGGATAATTGCATCATCGGTGTTGAAAATAAATATTGCGTTACCATTTCCATAAAGGCCATTGTTGATTAATGTGCAATATTCGATCAGGGGACTGTCGGCACTTCTGATTATCGAGCCGTTATACGCCGCCCTTTCAATTGTAGTATCTCGCATCACAAAATTTGTCATCGGGTACCAGTTGGGGTCACTCTGGGTCTCGCGCCACCATTTTGAGTTTTTCGTGTTATTGGAAATTCCCGTCCGATTCACATCATGAACATAACAGTTATCGATCAGGATATCATTGAACCAGGTTGCTGTAGTGCTTCCGCGAACCTCCCAGAATATGCCGCCGCCATCTTTCTTGTGATAACTACCACTAACATTATGGACCTCGAGATTATATAAGTAGAAATGATCTATCTGGCCGGCATCTTCTGCAATAATCCCTACCCCTCTTCTGAAGTATCCGTTGGCATCGTCGGGATTGTCATTTGGGCTATGGCATGTTATTTCAAGGTTGTTCACGTCCCAGTATTCCTGGTTGTAAAAATAAACCGCGGAGAAGTAATTGGGGTCGCTCACGCTGGTATGATCTACATCTCCGTTGATTATAGGTTCGCCGTTATTAGGGTCGCCATAATGATCGATTGTTATCACGCTGCCGCTTGAGCCCGAACCTTTTGGCCACAGCTGGCCATCCCAGGATTCACCGCATTGAAACAAAATCGAATCACCTGCAGAAAAAGTTGTGCCACTGACCTTGCTTAAAGTTTGCCAGGCGTTTACTTCGCTCCGACCATTTTTACTATCGTCACCATCAGTAGCATCGACATAATAGGTTGCCGCTGAAGCGGTAGCGCTAAAAACCAGCAAGGCAATTACAAACAGATTGAAATAATTTTTAAACTTTCCAGATCGCATAATATTTTCTCCATTGTTTTTTAACATAAAGGTTTGATACAAATACGAAGAGTAAATTTACATCAGTTGTGTTTATACAAAACCTGAGAATAATCGCCGGCCCGGCACGTATCGGAATTGCCTTTGTAAACTTACTTGTTTTTGCACATGCTGTTGTTTCCATCAACTATTCCCCATATCAATGAAGAATGCAAAAAAGTACGCTCAAAAGTTGCCATGTGTCAGAAAACCAAAAAGATTCAATGCTGAAACGATACAGCAAGCCAAATCCTACTCAAACTTACCAGAAAGTACAAGTACCTATTTTTAAATTTATTTGGCGATTCACTGCAAAAGCATACTTGAGTCGTTTTGGGACATTTATCGCCACAATCTTGGTTATTATGCGATGCAACCCCAGATATAATTTTCAATAATCACAGACTAATCGCTCGAAAATGCCAGAATCGGATAGAAAACAAACGGCAAAAAACTCAGCCCTATCCCAAATCCAATCCCACGACCAAAAACCCCTGCTATACCAATTGATATCACTGTCCACAGAACCAACTGAATTATGGGCCCAACAAATGGAATGAAGCCGCTGAAGCAAAGCGACATCCCGACAGGTCGGGAATCAATAATCAATCAAAGCCCCTGCCCTAATCACCGCCAATCTCATCTTCAACATCTTCCTTTAACTTCAACGGCGGCAACTCTTCTGTTTCTGCCAAAGACTCTCCCTGGCCTACCTCAGGATCAACCGGGCTTTGTTCCTGTAGTTCTTCCGTCGGCAGCGAACTTTCCACTTCCGCCAGCACTTTATACATATCTAGATCCCCCATGGCCTTTTCATCTCCAAATTGCCCCTCTTGCCCTACCCGAAGAACATCTAATTCATCCTTCGCTGCAGCCGCATCACCCTGACTCGAAGCTTGCGGCACAAGCAAAGGATTTTCACATTTGGCACAACGCACACGCCTGCCGGCATAGACCGAGCTAACCCCAATCTTTAGATTGCACTTCGAGCAGCGGAATTTAATAACATCTTTTCGGCCAACATCCGTTTTTCCAGCAGACTCAGGGACTTCAGTAACACCATTGCAACTGGCACAACGCACACGCCTGCCCGCGTACTTTTCCGGAACACCTACCTGATGATTACAATTGCTGCATCTGAATCTGATCATCTCTGCTGACTCCAACCTTAAATGCGAACTACCTTATCTCTACCACTCCTCTTCCGATTGACTGAATTCAACGGGTCGTCAGGCTCTGGCTTGAATAGACTCTGCATCTCGACAAAAGTTTCAACTAACACACGCTATTTGTCAAGATATTATCAATTTCCCCCACTTGTTGCGAACTTCCTATCTGTTGTCTGCCTCTTGAATTTCAAGTATTGCTAGCTGATAGTCCACAATAACATCTATTTCCCATTTGTTTTTTTTGTCTTCTTCAACACATAATACTTTGGTTTCATACCACGGATCGTGTAGTCTCCGCTTTTCCATTCGTAGAACATATAAGTCGAGCCTTCTATTTCTTTAATGTGGTATTTGGAAACGGTTTTTCCTCTTGTGTTTATAACAAGGCCCTTCGACAAGCTCAGGGCAGGCGAATCGGTGGCTAACCATAACGAAAAGAAAAGTTAATTTATTTATTCATCGCTTAGTAGGTCGATGATTTGTTGTGCAGTGGCGATGAGGGCATCTGCGTCGGCTTCTGGGATCTTTTTGCCTCGCTGGGCTTGGACGGCGTTTATAAAGGCCTCTAATAAATTAATGGCAGCGGCATCGTTGTTTTCGTTGTTGTCTTCCAGTTTTTCCAGAGCTGTATCCAGCTTTGCGAGCAGGCTGTTTTCGATTCCCTTTTGGAGTTCTAAGTCAATAACGTTCTCTGTCAAGTCGAGTAACAAATCGATCGGGTCTAAAGCTTCATACGCGCCCATGTCAACGTACGGGCCGATTACTCGCGGGTTGCCGTCGAGGTCTGTTTCGTTTGGCTCAAGTATGAAGTTCGGATCGCCTGTATCGATACAGGGCGAATCTAATTTCAGATGATAATCACCATCAATCCAGAAGTCGTCGTTACTATCTGCCGGCGTACTATTAGCATCCCAGAAACCAAGTGACTCAAATAACGGCTCCTCATCAATATTACCCTGTCCCCAGATAAGTTCACCACGTTCATCAACATGAATTCCCGCTTGTCCGCCTTTGATATCGCTATAAGCTATCGAAGCTGTAGCCGGCTCACTATGCCGCCCATACAATTCAATTTCAGGCCCGCTGGTGCCAGCTTTGTTATTCCATAATATAGAATTTCCAAGGTTCAAATAAGTACCCGAGCAATTTATTCCGCCACCGCCATCTTCGGCTACGTTGTCAGTTATGGTGCAATTTCTGATCGTCAGATTATTTCTATGACCTCTACTAAGAATTCCGGCGCCACTAACGGCCGAATTGCCGCTTATAACACAGTTATTAATTATTAAATCGCTGAACTCGCAGTAGATGGCACCACCACCGCCGGCGGCGTTAGTCGTAATCACGGAGTTGGTCACAATCAAGTTGCTTTGCTGGGAGCAACTAATACCTCCACCTCCATATTTACCTACGTTTCTGCTAATCAGGCAATTGGTAATTTTGGGGCTACTTTGGTAACAGGCAATCCCGCCACCAGCCCAGCTACCTTTGTTCTGTGTTATAGTACAGCCAACGATTATAGGGCTGCTGTTTCTGCAGTTAATCCCACCACCGCCATCACCGCTTACATTACCACTTATGATACAGTTTGTGATTATTGGATTGCTGGAAAAGCAACTAATTCCACCGCCTCTATAGTCTCTGTAGGTGGTATTGCCAACTATTACACAGTTGACAATCGTTGGGCTGCCGCCTCTGCAACTTATTCCATTAACATTATTGTTGGTTATAATACAGTTGGTAATCGTTGGACTACTATTTTCGCAATAGATCGCAGCTCTATATCCTCCTGCATTAGTAACAGTAAGGCCGGCAAGAATTGAATTTGCATCTTCGTTATTGTGAAAACTGAATCCATGATGCCTTTCTTCTCTGCTGCCTTGGCAGTCAATTATTGTGGCAGCGACGATGTTTGGGTCGTTCGGGTCGGTGCTTCGGACAGTGATGGCTTTGCCAAGGAACTCGATATCGCGATTGCCGGGGCCTGTGTATGTGCCGGGGGCGACGACTACCTCGTCGCCATCAATCGTAGCGTCTATCCCAGCCTGAATAGTTTCGTACTCTGATGGCACATTTAATATACCTGGCAAAACAATCCGGACCGCTAACTCCGTTTCAAAAACTGTCCCTGCCACCGGATATTGAACAAAAAGGCTAATATCCATGGGCTTATCTATTTGTTCAGCCTGCAGCAGGCCGGAGTCAATGCTTACAATCCCGTCAGGCTCAATCCACCAGACGGCTGAATCTGTAATGTCTCTTGTAGTGTCATTATCATAATCATTATTATAGTGTACGATTGCTTTGTAGTTTACGCTGGCCCCTGTCGCTATTCTTGGCGGTCCGATTATTTCGACTTCTGTTGGCAGGAAAACCTGAACAGTCTTTTCGGATTCAACCATGGTTCCAGCCGCAGTATATTGGGCATATACAGTAATATAGTCATGTGTATCTATCCGCTCGGTATGCAACACGCCATCTGCGTCAATACTTGCACATGTCTCCGGCTCGACAGACCAAATTGCCGAACTTGTAACCTCTTTTGTATGACCATTATCGTAGCGAATCTCAGCTTTGTATCGCGCCGAAGAATACTCTTTTATGCTCTCCGGCCCTGTTATCTCAACTTCAACAGGCGGAAAAATCTGAACGGCCTTTTCCGACTCAACTACGGTTTCGCCTTCGGTATATTGGGCATAAACAGTAACATAGTCGGGTGTTTCTACCCGCTCGACATGCAACACGCCGTATGTGTCAACACTTCCACACGCCTCCGGCTGGACCGACCAATCTGACGAATCAGTCACATCTTTTATGTAGCCGTTGTCGTAGTAAACCACAGCTTTGTATTGTGCCGAGGAATATTCATTTACATTCTCCGGCCCCGTTATTTCAAGACCAACCAGCGTCCAAACCTGAACCATCATTTCTGTCTCAAGGGTAACATCACCTGCGGTAAATTGTGCATGGATAATAATACTTTCAGATGTGCTTAAATCCTGTGTCGTTAACACACCTTTGTCATTGATGCTGCCGAGAGCTTCCGACTCGACCTGCCAGAACACCTCTGCGGTCACATTCCTTGCATAGCCATCCTCATATTGAGCAACCGCTTTGTATTCGGTCGAAGAGTTTTCGAACACTTCTTCAGGACCGATTATTTCAAGACTAACTACTTCACCATGACCTGCCAACCCCCACTGATAAATCTGCTGGATTTCCGTAGCTGTCAAAGCCCTGTCAAAAATCATAAGCTCATCGATTGCGCCATCGAAGAAATCATCATGGCCGACACCTGACAGGCTATTTTTGCCAATTTCTAAAGAACTTATCGCTCGTGTTGGCCTACTATTGATATCCGAATTGTCAAGATTTCCATTTATGTAAAAAGTAATATTATTGCCTTGTTTCGTCGCTACTACATGGCACCATTCATTTAAACTAATCTCCCCTGAACTATAAGAACTATCTCTCGTTCTGCCATTTGTCCACTCCCAGCGAATTTTTTTATCATCGCTTATCTGGAATCTAAATGCCTCCGTGCATACTATAGTATCCCAGTTATGGTTCTGAGTCGGTTTTCTTATCCAGGCTGCTATAGTTACATTGCTTCCAGGCTCTCCAATAGTTTCAAATCCTGAAACATTGCTGACTTGTACATAATCACTCGCGCCGTTAAAATCTAAAGCATTATCTGCCTGACCGCTTGTCCAGACTGGATCACCCACAATTGTTCCATGATTGGTACCGATTGAGTCATAAACTACCGTTCCCTTGCCTTCGTCAAACCACCAGTAGGAAACCATGCCTTGAATCGGCTCGCCATGCGCTACACGCTCGGTAGTTTCTAAAAAAACCAACCAAACCGCCAGCAGCAACCAAATGTACTTGATTCCGGTTTTCATTTTCCTGTCCTTTCGCAATTTATGATAGATTTATGATACAGATCTATTACTTAGTGCTCCCAGAGAGAAAATTATTACACTTTTTTTTGCGGATTGGGCTTATTTTGCGGATCGCTTCGGATGAGCGAGGCAGCGGATTCGCGGATTTTTCGCGCATTTTTTGCCATCCTTTCTGAAAAAACAGTCAACAGAGGCTGTGCACAGATGCTAATTCAGATAACGGTTGGCTTTTTGAGGCAGGTTCGGTATGAAGGTGCTGATGTAAAATATGATGACGTTTTTAAAATATTATAATATTGTTTTTGAACCGGCCTGGTTGAGCCACAATATCTACTTTAATAATACCACAATAATCAGTCTTGACCAAATAAAAACTCTTAAGCAGAGACAATTTACCAAAAAACAGTCCTGGCGGGCATGAATTGTGCTCGAACCAAATCCCGCGCTCAAAATCACACAGCCTTACCTGTCAAATACGCCCTCCTGCGGCCCCATAAAAACCCGTAAGGTCCCATAATGTTTTTGTTGACTATTTATCGTAAATATGGTATAAGTCTTTAAGCTCTGGTCAACTGACCAATGCGAGGAGGAGAGTGAAGATGAAGAATATACTTACCTGGGGGATAGTGTTTTTTCTTTTCATCGGTAGCCCGGTTTGGGGTCAGCACAGCTTGCTTAATCATGAGTTACAGCCCTTCCCAGACCTTGATTCCGGCTATATCGATATCACCTACAACGCCTTGACGGATGCGTTTGTCGCAAGCGGCTTTGGGCTTACGATAGACGATGACGGCGAGGGGGGTGTGATCAACTTCGATGTGATGGGTTCTTCTGTAATCACCGCCATTATCGATGAGACGGGAACTTTTGTATCCGGCGATCTTAGTATCGGCGGTCAGGTACTTGGTGCTGGGGCATCGGGTCCGCTTCTTACCGGTACACTTACTAATTTCGGTTACGCATTCTTTGATACCGCAAACTCGATGTCAGATTCAGCTGTGCTCGAATGGCAATTCGGTATTACCGGCGGTGACTTAGCTGACCTCTTTGGAGGGATCGATGGGTTTGTCGGTGTTATTTTCAGCAGCGTTAGCTTTACATCCGGCTCGATAACCGAGACGCAGTTTACCGCTAACTTCGATAACAACTATGGCTTTGCCGGGCTGGGTATGGCTACATCGACTACCGCCCCAAATCCGGAACCAGCTACTTTGGGTATGTTGGTATTCGGTGTGATAGTGAGCAGGCTGAGGAGACGCCGATCTTAGTTCGTGGTTCGTGAATCGTGGTGCGTGGGTCGTATCGCGTATTGCGTGTAGTGTGCAGACATTTCAAATTTTCGCAATTCGCAGACAGTCAGTTCCAAACTATAATCAAGGCCTGTTTTGAGTTGATGTTTCGGGTAAACCTCCTACAATTGCGTGAAATTGTTATTGATGACTTATGTGCTTAAATGTAAACAGGAGAGTCTGTTTCGTATGAAAAAAATCGTTTTAGGTTCAATATTGTTCTCCATACTTTTGTGCGATGTATGTAACGGAGCAGCATACTTTGCAGGTCTGGCGTCTCCTGGCATGCAGATAATTCTCCTTGGTGCTGTGGCATTAATTGGTTACCTTTGTTTTTGCGGTTTCCTTGAATTCCTTGATCGTAAGGGGAAAATAACTCTTAAAATACAATTTTTTCTTTTGTTAGCATTGTTAGCTGGCTTTTTATATCAAATATACAAGGGGGAATTAGGCATAGGACATGGTATTCATGTGAAGTATGAAGATAGCCCGATTTTATTTGGTTTTTTCAGTATACTCTTATTGGGCCTTTGTATTACCTGGCTGATAAAAGGAGGTATAGAGCTTCTGGCAAGCAGGGGAGAAAAAAAGAGGGGGTACAATAAAGATTTGATGACGGGGCTGGTAGATAAAGATGAAAAAGGGGAGCTGGCAAAAGAACCCGCAGAACCTGCTCAGATACCTCAGCAGAGTTTGACAGCAGATGATTTTTTTAACACAGAGCCGAAACAGGAAGAGTTTATTCGTTTTGCCTGCGACTGCAGCGAGAAGATAAAGGTTGCGAGCAAACACGCGGGTAGAATGGGAAAATGTCCGAAGTGCCAGAAGAGAATTAAAATACCTGAAAGCAGTTGATGTTAATTGTTAAAATTATTTAAGAATATATCTGAGGTATGTTGTATAGACTTTTTCAATTGTATTAAATTCTTTTTTTCTATCACAATTCCATCGAAATCGGTCTTAGTCAGTTGAAAAACCAACTTTGTCCTTGTCAGCAATGTCAAATACCTGTAATCTTATATGGGCTTAGCGATTACATATTGCCCGTGAAGCTGGATATTTGCATTGTTTTCGGTAAATAAATATTTCGAGGTAAATTGTTATGGCAGATTTGAGCAAGCTCAGCGAAGCGATAATAAAAGGCGATCAGGCTACAGCGGTCGAAGTTACAACGCAGGCACTCGATGAAGGTACCAGCCCTGAAACCGTTCTTAATGACGGCTTGATCGGCGGAATGAATGTAATCGGCGTAAGGTTCAAAAACAACGAGGTTTATATTCCGGAAGTGCTCATCGCAGCCAGGGCAATGAAGTCGGCGATGGAGATCCTCGAGCCTAAGCTGGTAGAAGCAGGCGTTGAGCCGGTGGGCAAATATGTGATGGGGACAGTTCAGGGCGATTTGCACGATATCGGTAAGAATCTGGTTGTGATGATGCTGAAAGGGGCAGGCTTCGAGGTTGCTGATATCGGCATCGATGTTTCGCCGGAAAAATTCGTAGAGAATATTAAAAGCAGCGGCGCACACATCGTTGGTATAAGCGCACTTTTGACAACGACGATGCCTGCGATGGAAAAAACCATTCAGGTTATCAAAGAGGCTGATGCCAATGTGAAGATCATGGTTGGCGGAGCACCGGTGACACAAAACTACGCAGATAAGATCGGCGCTGACGGCTATGCCCAAGATGCGGCGACTGCGGTGGATATCGCAAAGACGCTTTTGAATTGATTAATTCTGCCAAGAGTAGAAAAAAAAAGACAGTAGTTTTAACTGCTGTTTTTTTATGCGCGATTAGTCGTTAAGAGCTGTTTTGAAAGCGCTTTTAGTTTTCGTTATCGTAGTTTTCGGCAAACAGTGCAAAGTCGAGAAAATCAACGATGCCGTTACGATTGATATCGGCTCGGTCACAGAAGTTGTTTCCTATATTGCATGATGTATTGAGCCAATTTGACACAATTTCTGCAAAGTCCTCAAGATTTATTGGGCCATCCAATGTAATATCACTTAGTGCCGGCTCAGATCCGACAGTAACCAGCCAGTTATCCACGAATAATGCAATGTCATAAGCATCGAAACTACCGTAGTAATCAAGGTCGGTGCCGCTGCAAAAATCATTTGCTGAGTTGCAGTCGTTATCAAGCCAGCGTGCTGCGAAAATGGCGAAGTCCTCAAGGTTTATTTCGATATCGCTATTGATATCGCTGCAATAAGACCACCAGCATGGAAGTGTGTAAGCTGTTCGTATGTCAACGGTGGGGTTATACGGCAGGTTACTAAACTGCCCGCCCGCGTCGATAGTAGGCGTCTGAGAGATGTTATCTATAACAGTCATGTCGCTTACAATCTGCCCGAATACGCAATATCCAAATCCATCAGGATAAGTGTCGCGATCGAAAAGAGTATTGTCCTGCTGATTTATGAAAAACTGTGAATTAGCTGAGTTTGGCTCTGTCGTTCTGGCCATCGCAATTGTTCCGCGAAGATTGCTTAGTCCGTTATAGCTTTCGTTTATTATATTTGGGTCATCAGGCAGGTGAATATAAATACGATCACCCCCGATTTCAGGGTCATATCCGATAGAATAGCCGCCTCCCTGAATTACGAAGAAATTGGCCCCATAATTCATTTCAACCCGGTGAAAGACCAAGCCATCATAGAAGCCGGTGTTGACATAGTGGAGAAAGTTGTCGACTGTTATCGGGGCATCCTGGTGGAAAAGCTCTATAACAATATCCCCGAAGTTGGTTTTCATGACAACGAAGGGATTATCCTTTACCTCGGCAGAGACCGGCCAGGTAATAGTCAGAACGAAAAGTATAAACACTAACCCCCAAAAACTTTTCACCACAATCCCTTCCAAAGCTTTGAAAAACTCTAAGGTGTTTTCTTATCTAAAGTTAGAATACATTATTATACTAAATCAGTTAACCTAAATCAAGGAAATTCGCAATAATACGTGCATAAGGGGCGTTGGCTGAGGAGATTTGGGGGAGTTTTAATTTTTTTTCGGGATTATTAGGGAATCATTTTCGGCTGATTTTGCGTAGGAATTGTAGAGGTTTAAAAAGCAGAAAGTAAAATAGCAAAATTGAAAGGGGACGAAAATGATTCTTGCAAATCCAAGAAAAGCAGAGAAGTTTTTCCGTTGTAAGATGGAGTTTACGACCGGACCGATGGAACTGGATAAGATGATGAAGGGGCATGAGAATATAAACATTGTCGACGTGCGAATGCCTGTTGATTATGCAGCGGGTCATATTTCCGGTGCGATCAATCTGCCGCGAGAGAATTGGAATACGCTCATGGGGCTGAGGAAGGATAAGACGAATGTTGTTTATTGCTACTCGGAGGTTTGTCATCTTGCAGCAGCGGCGTCGCAGGAGTTTGCGGCTCATGGATTTTCAGTGATGGAACTCGAGGGCGGCTTTGCGGAGTGGAAGCGTTGTAATCTGCCGATCGAGAATTGAGGCGGGCGCAGATTCCGGGAGTGAGAAAGTTAAAAGCAGCCGATCAGGTTTTGAGCTTTTGTACCATCAGGCGTCGGTGTTGGGAATATGTGGGTAAGGTCGAGTTTGCCTTCCCGCTTTTCGAGCATTTGTCAGTGCGTTGATGATTTTATTTTGGGCTAAAATGCTGAAGATGGCAATGTTTAACGAGATACAAAAGGGTCAAAGCCTGTATTGTTGCATGTTGGTCGGATGGAGGGGTTTTGAAATCTAATGTTGGTCTTCTGCGAGAAGTAAAACAAAACCATTTATCGTTCCAGCCTCCATCTGGTAATTGGTTTGCGATGACTTTTTCTATCCACCGACGACGAAGTTTCTCCGGAGAGCCAGTTCTTAGTACGAATAAAACTTTTTGAATATAGATATCCACGACGGCGGAGTTAAATATAAGCTGACGGTTTATTCGCGTAGAAAGATGGCGGATCAATTTTTCAAGATCCTCGTTTTGTCCTTTAGTTTCTCTTAATTTAATTAAGGCGTCGAGTTGATGTGTGAGTCTTCGTCTTTGCCAGCGATCGGGGTCAAATAAGCCTGATTCTTGGGGGTTAAAATTGGCTTGGTCGGGTGCCATTGCGTACAGAACCCACTTGTTATCAAGATATTCATTTTCAATTGTTCTGTTAAGCTCCCGTTTATTTATTGGCCAATTCGGGTCGATAAGTCTTTTTCAGCATTTTGGTCGAGCAGGCGTATCCATAAAAGTTTTTACAATGCGGGAAAACAGATGATTTGGTTCGCATTTGTCACATTTATTGAGCATTTTAAGAAGCCCGATATTTCCCTTTGTCAAGATTTCGGTTTCGTTAGCCCTTGTCCATTCAATTGCTTTTTCGATAGCTGAATCCAAGTTGCTCAAAAATCGAGCGTCACTCTGGAAGGAGAAATTGTTATAAGCTAACATGCCTATTAGAAATATTGATAGTGCGGCGATGAAAAAAAGAGCTAAGATTAAAAACTTACGCAGGAAATGTGGTTTTCGTGATGGCGTATCTTTGCTACAAGATGTTTCGGGTTCTTTGGTCATTTATAATGCAAACCCGCGTTAAGAGTTTTCTTTATCACTAACTTTTATACCACCAGGCGTCGGTGTTTGGGACATTTGGATGGACTTTTAGTTTACTTTCCCATTCCTTTAACATGTTTTTGTGCTCTGCGATGACAGAGGCGTATTGCGAATCTGCGGCGAGGTTGTTTTTCTCGTAGGGGTCTTTTTTCATATCAAAGAGTTGTTCGACGGGATCGTCTTTGTAAACGATATATTTATATTGGGCAGTGTGAACCATTCTGCCAGTGTTTGTGCTGACTTCGCAAACGACGTATTTGTGGCTGGGTTGAGATTTTCCTTCGAGAACGCCTCGCAAGCTGATGCCTCGCATGTTTTCCGGAGCAGTGACGCCTGCGTAGTCACAGATCGTTGGCATGATGTCGAGGCCGGTGACGAGGTGAGTTGTGTTGATTTTATTTTGCTGGATTTGGCCTGGCCAGGAAAAGATGAGGGGGACTTTTATAGCTGTTTCGTAGAAGGTGCTTTTTCGAACCATCTGATGTTGTGCTAATCCTTCGCCGTGGTCTGAGGTGAGCACGATTAGTGTATCTTTGTCTCTGCCGGTTTCTTCGAGTGCCTGTAGTAGTCGGCCGATTTCGGCATCGACCGCTTCGATGTGGCGGTAATAAGACCAGAGGTAGTAACGCCATTGCAGTTTTGTCCAGTTACCTTTAACGGGGTCTCTGCCCTGGCGAGTTTTTATAATTTTATCTGGCTCGTTTTTTTCTATAGCATCAAAGTTTGGTGGCAGCGGCGGGAGCTTTCCGGTTAATTCGGGATAACGAAGATTTTCGGGAACTTCGGTATTCAAGCGTAGCCATTCGCAGATGTCGTGCGGCTGCATGAAGGAAGCGACCATTAGAAATGGTTTGTCGGTTGGGCGGTTGCGAATGTAACCTTCGCAGGCACGTGAAACGATTGTGTCACAGATGTGTCCCATTCCGGAAATTCCGGTATTGATAACTTTGAAGCCTGGGATGAACTGCGAATATGTTCTTGGTGTGTGCCATTTGCCGGCGTATACGGCTTCGTAGTCGGTGTTTTTCGTGAACCACTGGCCGAGGTTCGGGATGGTTGCGCGAATTGATCTGCCGTTTGTATAGACGCCTGTTTCGCTGGAAGTTCGGCCGGTGAGCATGGTGCTTCTTGCGGGGCTGCAGACGGGGTTGTGGGCAAACGACTGCATAAAGCTTACGCCTCGTTTCATCAGCTTATCCTGAACGGGAGTGTTTACATAGGGACAGCCTCCGGCTGCGATCGTGTCGAGATATTGCTGGTCGGTCATGATGAAGAGGATGTTTTTGGGTTTTGCGGCTGAGGAGTATTGGTCGGCGGCAATAACATTTCCTGGCAAAAGACTATTGGCTATGAGTACTGCTGCAGAGCCTGCGGTAAATTTCATAAATTCCCGACGGTTTAAGGAGGCTGAAGAATTGTTTTTTCTTTTGGTTTTGCTCATTTTTTGCCTCCTTCGATATTTAATGCAGCTGCGGTCGACCGGCCGGCCTTTTTAAGTTCTCGTTGATAAATTTCGCGCTGCCTTTCGAGGTGCTCATTCATTGCCGCCTGGGCGTTATCATCGAGTATGTATGCTTTGTCCAGGCTGATAGCGATAAGCAATCTGTGGTTTTCGTCGAGGAAATATTCGTATGGCAGGATTCCGTCGCCTAAGTGCTGGAACCACTGCAGGGTAAATTCTTTTTGGGCGGTTTTTAATGGATAAGTGCCTCGATATGATAATTGCTGGTTTTGTTTTAAGACGCTGAGGCCTTCGAGCATGTTAAATGATAGCGTTTTTTTTTCAAACGGCAGTCGCTGGAGGACTTCTAAGAGTGACCAGTCTGAGGTTGCAGGTGCCGGCAGTTTGCGTTTGAAAGTTTTGCCTGCAATATTGACAAGCATAACATTGTCTTTGAGCTGGACTTTTTCTTCGGTGGCAAGGGTGGGCATTTGGTTTTTGTCGGCGTCGATGAATGAGCTTGAAATCTGCCACTGGATGGGTGAGGCGAGTTGGTCGTTTGCGAATTTAACCTCGGCATCGATGATATTCAGCATAGCTTCGTCATGAACTATCTGCTGGTGAATTTTGAGTGTGGACGGCTGATCGGATTTGCCAGCGATTCGCTGGATTTTTAAAAAGCCTACATTGTAGTTGCCGCTTTTTCGATAGCCGTGGCAGCCCCAGATGCGGTATGTGTTTGTCCAGTCTGCGGCAGGGTCAAAATCTTTCGGAGTGGGAGGCAGCTTGCCAAGTACGTTTAGCTCTTCGAGTATTGCCGGTGTGAGAGGTGAGCCGATTCTGGTTCTTTTTCTTCTGGCCACGATATCCTCCTTTGAAGCGATAGCTTATTAGAGACTAATGACGAAATGCAGCTATAGCACCTACAGTGCGAACAATCAAGTTTAATTTGCGGGTTTTGCAAGCTGGGCGAGTTTTTTTGCGATGAACTCGGCGTGGAGTTTTCTTGTATGTTTATTGTAATGCACGTGGTCGACATATTTTTCGCCTTCGGTTTTAAGCTCGTCAGTAAATTTATAAAGGTCGATGGTCGGTATTTTCCCCTGCTGCATGATCGAATCGGCAACCTTGTTGTAAGCGATCACGTCTTTATTGTATCGGAAAAATGATCTGCCTGGTTTGTTATGCCTGGCGTCGTCAACGGGCGTGGTTCTTAGCCAAACCATTTTTGCACCAATATCTTTTGTTAAAGATACGATATTTTTCAGGTTTTCTGCGTACTTATCTATCGTTACCTGCTTTTGGTCTGTTTGTGGTATTGTTTTTATGTCGTGCAGGCCGCAATTAATCAAGAGGACATCGGGAGTAAAATTCGGGTCGTTTTTCATTGCGGTAAGATAGGCCAGGACTCTTGCGGAATCGCCGCCGTTTGCACTTTGGGTTTGGTTGGCGTCCTGCAGCACGGCAAGTTCTTTGCCTGTTTTTCGCGCGTAATTGTAAATACCGGTTGTTGCTGTCTGCAGATAAGTGCCGTATTGCATAGAAATGCTATCGCCCACAACAAAGAGGTTTTGCAGTTGCTGTGTTTGTGTATTTTTATCTGCAGTAGTGGTGTTTGCCGGTTTAAGGTCGGTTTCGGCACATTCACTGAAAGTAGCACAAAATAGAGCCAGAAGTATCGCTGTTACAATTGTAGTTTTTTTAGAATTCATAATAAAAACCTTTTTTGGGACAAATCACATTCAAGTGTTTTAAATCCATCTGAGCTAATCCATGGTAATACCATCCTGGCCTGCTGTAAAATGCCCACGGATCATAAATACTGGAATATTTTACAATTCCACGCAAAAGCCCCTGCTCAGTAGCCCGAGCATAATTCTCAAAAAGTAATATAATTTTCGGAATCTTGGCCATATCTTTATTATCTCGCTAATTCTTTTTCAATCAAACGAAACTCTTATAACGTTTTTATTTTTTTTCTAAACCGGTCGTTTCGCTAATTCACTCTGGATCTGGCCATGCAATGGTCTGTCGATAGAATCAAGTGCTGTAATTGGCAGGCCTAATATTTTGATTTGCTTGTCAACGGTGTGTTTAAAAATTGTTTCGAGGTCATTATACTCCGGCTGAGTCATATTGATCGCAGTGATGCCCTTTAGCTCGGCAACTTTGTCGATATAGTGGTCTCCCCTGCCGCAGAAATGAACGCATCCGCCGTCAAATTCGTCGAAGATGCGCTGGTCGTACGGCTGGATAAGATCGAGGTAGGTTTGAGGCGAAAGATTCATCAAAGAATCTTCTCGAAGCATGATTCGTCCTTTGAACATCAGGTTCCAGTGAGGCATATAGTCATTCTTTGGCGGTACCATGTCGAACCATGCGTGCATGAATTTAATAAAAGTCTGAGTAATCAATTCCAGCAGATTTTTTAACAGTTCGGTATCATCGTAAATCGTCAGGAAAATGTCGCAACCCCAGAGGAGTTCGGCTATATCTATTGGGCTTTGAGTGTCCGGATGGTAAAGTGTTATGTGTTTGCCAATGGCAGGATATTTTTCAAAAATTTCAAGAAATCTTTCGGCAGTTTCAAAAACCTTGCCGCAAAGTGCCTGGGTGATATCTGGGGTGCCCGCCTCAACTATTTGTCTGATCTTTTCACGCGAATCAAAAGGCTTAATACTTGGCAATGTATTTGTTTGGTATGGCATTACGAAAAGCTCACCGCCAAAAAGAGAAGGTATGATTCCAGTGCCATAGTTGCATCTAACGCCTGTTCTGCCTCCGTCGCCGTCAGTTAGAGAATCTGAAAACGTTTTTAATTCCCGCAAGATCATGAGGTCGATGTCTTTTATCGCATCATTGATATTGATATCAGGCCAGTCTAATTTTGCCGGTATTTTCTTAGAGCGTTTTGGTATATAGATATCGCCGCTGAAACGGCCATCTAAAAAGTCCGTCCACTGTTTGAAATTTAACTTCTCAACGTCATCATCTAATCGATCGTCAAGCTCTGTTAGATACTGGTCCAAATTATGTGCCATTGGTCTGTCCGATACATATTAGATAAGAAACCGGCCTTTTAGTTATTGAAATTCGTGCGCTCCTCTGTCGGGTTTGCCGTTGTATAAAGTGTTGCCGAAGTAGTCTTTTCCGCCATTGTTTTCGATTACTTTTCCGGAGTCGATGCATGGCGAGCCTTCTTTTAGCATGTAGCCACCGACCGTATCTCTGCCGATTTTTCCAGTACCTGGAGCAATAAGTTTTGGGTCAGAGGTTAATTTAAACGGGTCGTTTGGTTCTGAGTCGGGGTGTTGTCCAAAGAAGACGTTGTGACTGAAAACAGTACTTGTACCGCCTCCTTCAAGGTCATAGTAGCAGCCTTTGCCAAGGGCATAAAATATATTATTAAAGAACTTTGTGCCTGTTGGCCCGCCACCTTTTTTTTCTCGCAGGTGCACCAGTTTGTTGTTTTTGATTTGAGGGCCAAAGAAAATGGTATTATTGTAAATCAATGAGTCCTCACAATGGCCGGTGATGTAAAATGTTTTTCGACTGTTGTTCTGGCAGATGTTGTACCTTATCACGCCATCTTTTTGAAAATCTTTTTTCCTGTCTGACGTGCCGGTACATATCACAAAAGCCCCCAGCCCATTGTCATGACTATAGTTGTACTGAAACAGCGTTCTCTTATTCTTTACGTCAATATCAAAACCAGATGCATCTGTCTCGCCCGGCTCAAAAATCTGGTTGTACGCTTCGTTGTATTGGCCAAGGGCATCATCGCAGAACGAAAAGAACATCGCGTTTCCACTTATCTGCCGTCCGCAGGTGTTGAAGACATTGTATTCTACAAGCGGGGACTTTGCTACACGAATTATCATGCCGTTGCCACCAATTCTTTCGAGAACATTATCCCTGATAACGATGTTTTTGCTTGGTACCCAGCCGGTATCGTCATCGACTGTTCTATTACGCCAGGTGGATATGTTCGCAATACCTGTACGGTCGACATCGTAAATATGACAGCCTTGTATTAACAGGTCCTCATACCAGGTTTGCTTTTCTTTGCCTTTTACTTCAACGAAAATGCCGCCGTTGTTTATTGTGGGGAAATGTCCGGGGCCGAGGGCACTATTGATATTGTTCAGCGAAAGATTTTCAAGATAAATATGTTTTACCGGCCCGATGTCTTCGGCACCAATGTAAACACCTCGCTTTAGATTATTAACATCATAACTGTTATCTGTTTGTCTAAAGTTGGTTATCTCCAGATTTTTTATTTCCCAGTATTGTTGATTGTACAGCTTGACTACATCAGTAACTTCGCCCTGCCCATCGAGCCTGGGTTTACCTGTAGTGGATTGGTGGCTGCCTCTTGGTCCGCTGAGATCGCCGTACATGTCGATAATAATTGGTTTGCCTTCGGTGCCTGAGCCTTTTGGCCAAAGCTGTTGGCCCTGCCAGATGCACCTGGCTTTCAAAAGTATCTTATCGCCGGGCTTGAAAGTTGTGGCGTTGACTTTTTCAAGAGATTTCCATGGATCCTGCTCAGATGTGCCATGGTTTAAATCGTTTCCATCTATTGAGTCGATGTAGTAAGTTGTACCGGCGGAGCAGCTTTGAGTAATTAATAGACAGGTTAACAAGAAAATCGTAACTATTGTGTTTTTTGTGTGGTTCACAGAGTTCTCCTTTGATTTAAAATTGCAATGCTATTATATGGTTTTGCCAAGGGCCGGGTATTATACAGGTTAAAGGCAATTGACACAATGGACTATAATGGTATGGGGTTTTTTTGATACTATTTTACTATAAGCTGCTAATGTTGTTCGGTCAGATTTTTTCGAAGGTGAATTTGTGTAGGTCTGAGTCGATCTTTACGGTGTCGCCTTCGGTAAATTTTCCGGCGAGTAGCTGTTGGGCAAGCTGGTTTTCAAGCCGTTGCTGGATGGTGCGTTTTAAGGGTCTTGCGCCGAAGACGGGGTCGTAGCCTTCGTCCATGAGTTGTTTGCGGGCAGAGTCGGTAAACTCCAGGTTGATGTCTTTGGTTTTGAGGCGGTCGGTGAGGTAGTTTAGCTGTATGTCGACGATTTTTAACAGGTCGTCTCTGGTGAGGGTCTGGAAGACTATTGTTTCGTCGATCCGGTTGAGAAATTCGGGTTTGAAGTGGTGCTTGAGGACATCTTTGACGTGGGCTTCGATTTCCCAATCGGCACCGGATTCTTCGGTGAGTTCCTGTATGTGTTCGCCGGCGATGTTGCTTGTCATAATTATGACAGTGTTTTTGAAATCGACGGTTCTTCCCTGGGAATCTGTAAGCCTGCCGTCATCGAAGACCTGCAGCAGAATGTTGAAGACATCGGTGTGGGCTTTTTCGATTTCGTCGAGCAGTATGACCGAATATGGTTTTCTTCGGACGGCTTCTGTGAGTCTGCCGCCCTCTTCGTAGCCGACGTAGCCTGGAGGTGCGCCGATTAGGCGTGCGACGGAATGGGCTTCCATGAATTCGCTCATGTCGATGCGCACCATTGCGTTGGGGTCGTTGAAAAGGAAATCGGCAAGTGCTTTTGAAAGCTCAGTTTTTCCAACTCCGGTTGGGCCGAGGAACAGGAATGTTCCGATTGGCTGATTGGGGTCGCCAAGGCCTGAGCGACTTCTTCTAACTGCGTTGCAAAGTGCGGCGACGGCTTCATCCTGGCCGACGAGGCGTTTGTGGATTGAGTTTTCCATGTCCATGAGTCTTTCGCGTTCGCCGCTGAGGAGTCTTGCGACGGGGATATGTGTCCATTTGGAAACGACCTGGGCGATGTGCTCTTCTGTAACTTCGTTGTGTACGATTGTGGAAGCGTCGGATTTGGCGAGTTTTTCTTCTTTTTCGTCGAGCTGTTTTTTAAGTTCGGCGATTGTGCCGTATTTGAGTCGCGCAGCGGTTTCGAGTTCGCCTTTTCGCTGGGCCTCTTCCAATTCGTTCTGGGCATGTTCGATTTTTTCTTTGATGGTTTTTATCTGATCGATGTCCCCCTTTTCC
>SDBV01001100.1_pt1 | contig 40127 bp, 30 predicted proteins | sample 2277081 | NCBI WGS metagenome assembly SDBV01 (sample SAMN10402039, study PRJNA504765) | marine sediment metagenome | isolation source: marine sediment core GS10_PC15, 223 cmbsf | place: Arctic Ocean: Southern Knipovich Ridge | collected 2010
TTCGGCGGGACTTTTATATTAACTTCATAAGAATCTGTGCATAAACCATAATCGAAAACCTGCGTTTTTCGCATTTTCGGCTGCCAGCAGGATGATGCTGAAAAATCCAGGCTAATCCTGCTGATAGCCTGTAAAGCGATAAACGCGAAAAATCATGTTCTGTAAAACTCTCCAATTTGCCCATTTTGCCTAAAATTACAAATTCCTATACTATTAAAATGGACCCCTGCCTTCGCAGGGGTGACTTTGATAAGATAATATTTACACCAACCGAGTAGCTGAGCCGCCTCCGACGAGCTCGGTCGCGACCCATTCTCGTCGGCTCAGATACTCAGTTACTATGTATCGTAACATTTTAGCACGTAGGGTGCGTTTTAACGCACCGTTTCTGACTGTGAACGGTTACTGGAAATGTATAACGCACTGCTGTAACCCATACATGAACAGCGTTGCCCAGCTTGCCGAGGCGGCACACGTCGTCGAAAAATCAATCGAGATCATCATCGAAAACGAACTTGCCTGAGGCTGCGCTGAGGGACAGTTTCCATAATAACGGCAGAATCGGGCCGAATTTGCAGGATTTACAGTGTAAATGACACGGTAAGTTGTTATACTAATGGTCTTTGTGAATTGAACAGGTAAGGTGGACTGACACAAGGAAAGGCTCCGTAGATGAAACTGGATCCGACGAAGATGCAGGACTGGCAGATTGCCGAGGCGGCTGAGCGGAATATCAGGCCTTTGGAACATTTGGCCGACGAGCTTGGACTGGCATACGGAGAACTGCTGCCGGTGGGTCAGAAGCTGGCCAAGATCGATTATGCCCGGATACTGTCCCGGCTCAAACACGTCAAACGCGGCAGGTATATCGATGTGACGGCGATTACGCCAACGCCGCTGGGCGAAGGCAAAACGACTACGGCGATCGGCCTGGTGCAAGGACTGGGCAAGCTGGGCAAAAAGGTCATCGGCTGTATTCGTCAGGCCTCCAGCGGCCCGACGTTCAACATCAAAGGCTCCGCTGCCGGCGGTGGACTGGCACAGTGTATTCCGCTGACACCGTTTTCGATACGGCTTACCGGCGACATCGATAGCATTACCAACGCGCACAACCTGGCGATGGTGGCGATGACCTCGCGGATGCAGCACGAACGAAACTACGACGATCAGCGGCTGGCAAAGAGCGGCCTTAAACGGCTGGACATCGACCCGAGTCGTGTGCAGATGCGGTGGGCGATGGATTTTTGTGCGCAGTCGCTGCGGAATATCATCATCGGCAGGGGCGGGAAAATGGACGGCTTTGAGATGGAGAGCGGCTTTCAGATAGCTGTGTCCAGCGAGGTTATGGCGATCCTGGCGGTGGCGCACGACCTGAAGGATTTCCGAAAACGCATGAGCAAGATCGTCGTTGCCTATTCGAAAAGCGGCAAGCCGGTGACGACCGCCGACCTGGAAGTTGACGGTGCGATGACGGCGTGGATGATCGATGCGCTCAACCCGACCCTGATGCAGACGATCGAGGGACAACCTGTATTGGTTCACGCTGGGCCGTTTGCCAATATCGCTATCGGACAGAGCTCGATCATCGCCGACCTGGTGGGCACAAAGTTGTGTGACTATGTCGTGACCGAGAGCGGTTTCGGGGCGGACATCGGCTTCGAGAAGTTCTGGAACCTGAAGTGCCGTATGAGCGGGCTTGTGCCAAACGCGGTAGTGATTGTCGCGACGATCCGGGCTTTGAAGATGCACGGCGGCGGCCCGACGGTCAAGCCCGGTCAGCCGCTGGGCGGGGCCTATACCGAGGAGAATCTCGAAATGGTCGAAAGGGGCTGCGAGAATCTGCTGGCCCACATCGACATCGTCAGGAAATGCGGCATTCGCCCGGTGGTATGTATCAACCATTTTCACACCGACACAAAGGCTGAGACCGACCTGATCCGCAGGATAGCCGAGGCTGGGGGCGCGTCTGTCGCTGTGTCGCAGCATTGGTTAAAGGGCGGCGAAGGCGCGCTGGAGCTGGCCGAGAAGGTCGCCGGGGCCTGTGACGAGATTCGCGATTTCAAGTTTCTCTACAGGCTGGACGCGCCTCTGCGAAAGAAAATCGAGAAGGTGGCCAGGGAGATTTACGGTGCATCGGGCGTGGAGTACACACCAGAGGCGCTGGAAAAAGCCAAAAGATTCGAGACGGATCCGCGATTGAAGAATATGGGCATCTGCATGGTCAAGACGCATCTGAGCCTGTCGCACGATCCGAGCCTTAAAGGTCGGCCGAGGGGTTTTGTGCTGCCGATTCGCGACATCATGGTCTATGAAGGTGCCGGCTTTATCGTGCCGATCGCAGGCGATATAAAGCTGATGCCCGGCACCGCGTCAAACCCGGCATACCGCCGAATCGACGTGGACGTAAAGACCGGCAAGGTTCAGGGACTGTTCTAAGGACCTGTAAAAAAATCATCTTCCATTTTTGGCTGGCTGTGGCTTCGGCTGGCGGCGTCAGTAAAATTCGACCTACCAACCAGCGGTGAGGAATTGTGTCAAATTGGGATGGGCTTGGGGAAACAAAAAATGGATGAATAAAAAAAGGGTCCCAGGTACCTTTAGTTCCCCATCATAATAATACAAATAATAAAAGGAATTAGTAAACCAATAAAAACAAATAAATAGAATCCATTTCTTCCGCCAAGAATGTTTCTTTTGAACCAGCATTTCTCCTCATGTTCAAAAGGTTTTAAAAATGCATTTTCGATATTAGTACTTAATTTTATTCCTTCTTTTCCCAAGATATTTTTATTCTTCTCAAGCTCTAAGATAGCATTTACCGTTCCTTCGAGTAACCTATTATAATATCTCATATCTAAGCAATAGATTGCCAGCCAAAATATCATTAAGATTCCTATGGCTGTTGCTCCCAAACAATAATTGAAAGAATCGAAGTTATTTCCACTATTGCCTTTTAAGAAAATTCCCAGAATTGCGGCAATGGCGGCAATTCCGCCAATGGATTGAACTCTCAATTTAATAATTAAGTCATTGAAGTGCATTGCTACTTGTTCGTAGTACTTCCAAACTTCAAAGTAATATTTATCAAATTCATTATGATTTGCCATATCTTCATTTTGTTTCTTGTCATCTGTCATCGTAAAATTCTTTTCAAAAAAAAAGTTACATTCCTTTTTCTCCGGTCTGGCGTCACCAGATTTTATTAGCTATTATTACCTAATGCATCACATCCTCAAGTTCCTTTTGCTTTTGCATGAACTCGGTGTTGACCCCTTCCTGCAAAGACGCTATCTCTTTGGTCAAACGTTGGAAGTTTCTAATATGCGAATTGAAAATAGCAGCATTTTCGTAGGATAAAAAAGAGAATTGGTCATTCTCGTATGTCCAATCTGCTTGTTTTTCTTTCATAAAGGCTAAAAAACTCTTGGCTTCAGATACATAAGCTCCCATTAGCTTGATTACGTCCAAACTACCTTTTAGATTCTCCTCCTTCGTCTTGTTGAAACTAGACAATGCACGTTCTTTCAGTCTCTCCTGAAGGTTAGAAGTTCTTATTCTCGTTTCAAATTCATCAAATCGATTTTTTATAATTCCCTCATATCGATTTAGTATGCTTTCAGCTTTTTCGGAATTGAACTGATATTGCGATGAGAGTACCAACTGAAACAAAGTTTTGGGGTTAGTTATCGATGCATAATTGCAATTTTCAAGTTCTTTATTCATTTTCTCAAAATCCATCAGAACATCGCGTATCCAATCATTACTAAGTGCTACAAATTCGGTCAGTTCCCCATATTGGGCCTTAGTAATTTTTTCATTGGAGATTTGCCTGCCGTCATTTACGTCGTTCAAAATCGCGCTAAATTTCTTAATTGCATTTTTAGCACTTGATACTTCGTCTAAAAGTGTTATTGATTTATAGCTTGCTATGGCACAGAGGATAAGCGCAAAGTAAAAAAATGCCATTACCTTCTTATGGCGAGATCTGCGTCGCCATATCAAAGCAAGAACTAAACCTATCCAAAAAGCATGTGCAGATAGTGAAGCAAGTTCATCTACAAAACCCTCCGCCACGTCAATGTAATATTTCGTGCACGCAAAACCCAGAAATACAATTGATGCACTCATGATTAGTAGAGAGTAAATTATAGGGTGTTTTATCCTTGCATCCTTTTCTGTAACTGAACAGTCCGGGGACACCATAACTATTTGTCTCCATTTCTCATATTTAACGCATGGCTACACAACCAAGCCGTTCGATTCCATAATCTTTCTTGAGTTGCCTTTTTTGCGATTTTTCGCCTAACTACCTTAAAATTAACGACTTACACACCTTTTTGCTTTTTGCTTCTTGCCCGTTTACAATGCCACAATGTAAGCCCGCAACGTCTTGATGTAACCTTACAATGCCACATTGTAAGCCTGCAACGCCTTGATGTAACCTTACAACGCCATATTGTAAACTCACAATGCCACGATGTAAAGCCGCAATACCAGGGCGTAAACAATCAGGTCGCCGATTTACTTATTTTGTTGATCTTCGGCTTTTTCAATTCCGTCCTTACTTTGCCCGCCATTATTTTTGCCTTTTGATTTGGAAATGAAGCTGCCCACTATGCCGATTAAGAAAACAACCAAACCAATGCTTCCATAAACACACAAATCAACTAATGAATCCTCCCAAAAAGAATTTCTCTTTTTATAGTTAGAGATGCGTTTTGTTTGAGCACCTTTGTAGTCTGTGTCTGAATCAAACTGGAAAGAGTGTAGGATGACGTCGCGGGCATTACTAAATCGATGCAAAGCGGATTCCAAACAGCAAAATGTTATTTTAACGTATCCATATCTGCCAAATTTTCCAAATGTCAAGGTTTTGATTGTGCCTAAGTTGACCACTTCCATATCTAAGCCGAATAGAAAAGACATATTTTTATTATCCAAATATACTTTGCCAACCTCCATTTGAGAAATCATCCCGTGTATACTTTCAGAGAAAAACTCTTCCACATTTTCCAGCTTTGTATCCCCTAATCCTAAAATTACTGGCGTTATCTCCTTAAAGAGTTTCTTAATCTCTTCCTTTGTCAATGGCCAATTCGCACCATACTTAGAGTAACTTTTTACCTGTATTATCGCATAGGGGTGTTTTAATTCGTTTTCGTTGAATTCAACTGCTAATACTGTTTCAATATCAAAAGTAAGCTTGTTTTCGGCGAATCCTGCTTTAAATGCTTGGTTTACAACCTCCTGAGGTACTTGTTTCCATCCTTTGGGAATTACTACAGAGTACCCATTAGTTGGACTATGAAAACGCTGCTCTTCCTCTCCCAGCGCAACACATTTATGAAATAACAGAGGGGTGGACAGTAATATCAATATTACCAAAATCCAGCATTTTTTCATTTTGATAATAACTCCTTTCAAAAGATTCTCTTTCACCACACTATTTAAACGATTACCATTTTCTTCACAAAACTACCATCACGGTATTCGATTCCGAACCTTCGCCGGATTTATTTATTGCTATAACGCGATATTCGATTTCTGTTTTTTCCGGCTGATCGACTAAAGTTGATTTGGTCTCGATTGCCATAGCGATTTAATTATACGACTTTTACTGATTGGTTCAAGCAGAAGTTTGGGGCTGGGTCAGTATCTCTGTTTCAAATCTGCCCATCAGACTTGTCGAAGCTACCCCTGCGAAGGCAGGCATGACACGGTTAGTATTATCGTAACATTTTAGCCCATAGGGTGCGCTAAAACGCACGCTACGCATTGCGCTGCATTTGCATTAACGTCAGCAGAAACCTGTTGTGCCGCTATATTCTTTTCCCGGGCTTTGGCGGGAGCATCTTTTCTTCCAGCTCCGTCGTGTCACCGTAATGGGCCCTAAGCCGATACAGCTCGGCTGTCATGTCTTTACGAATCGACACATAGGCCTTGTCGTCATATACATTGTTCATCTCGCGAGGATCCCTTTTAAGGTCGTAAAGCTCCCATGCGTCGATGTCATGATAGAAGTGCATCAGCTTGTACCGCCTGGTCCGAATCCCGTAATGCCGTTTTACCATGTGCGCGGCGGGATACTCGAAATAGTGGTAGTAACAGGCCCTTCGCCAGTTGGCGATTCTGCGGCCCTGGAGTATCCGCTTAAAGCTTACACCCTGCATATCCCCCGGCGGCGTCAGGCCTGCCAGATCGAGAATCGTCGGTGCAAAATCCACGTTCATAACCAGTTCGTCATTCTTTGAACCCGACCGAATCATCCCCGGATACCGAACGAGCAGCGGCATTTTATACGACTCCTCGTACATGAACCGCTTGTCGAACCAGCCGTGATCGCCCAGGTAGAACCCCTGGTCCGATGTATAAATCACCGCCGTATTGTCAGCCAGTCCCTCGGCTTCAAGATAGTCCAGCAACCGCCCAACGCTCTCGTCAACCGAGGCGACACATCGCAGGTAGTCCTTGATATATCGCTGGTACTTCCAGCGGACGAGTTCTTCGCCCTGCAGATTGGCCCGTTTGAATCTTTCATTTTTCGGGCCGTACGCCTCGTTCCATGCCAGCAGTTGTTCCTCGTTGAGACCCCTGGGCCCGGTCAGCTTCAGGTCGGTGGCGTTGAGGTGTTTCTCGACGGTCATCTCCTGCTCGTGGGCTGCGTCGCTGCGCGTCTCGTAGTCGTCGAAAAGAGTATCCGGCTCGGGTATTTCCACGTCGTCGTACAACGTCAGGTGCGTCGGGCTGGGCTTCCAGTTGCGATGCGGCGCCTTGTGGTGGCACATCAGGCAGAACGGTTTATCGCGGTCGCGATTTTGCAGCCAATCCAGGCTGCGGTCGGTAATAATATCCGTCACATAGCCGGTGCACTTCTTTTTTTCGCCCATCTCAGACATCACAGGGTTGTAATAGTTGCCCTGCCCCGGCAGCACATTCCAGTAATCGAACCCAGTCGGGTCGCTCTTGAGGTGCCATTTGCCTATCATCGCCGTTTGGTAACCGTGCTGCTGCAATATCTTTGGAAAGGTCTGCTGTTCACCGTCAAATCGCTGCGTGTTGTCCAGCACGCCGTTGATGTGGCTGTACTTGCCCGTCAGCACCACCGCCCTGCACGGCGCGCATATCGAATTAGTGCAGAAACAGTTGTCAAACCGCATCCCGCCCGCGGCGAGCCTGTCCAGGTTCGGCGTCTTGTTGATCTTACTGCCGTAACAGCTTATCGCATGCGAGGCGTGATCGTCACTCATGATGTAGATAATGTTGGTTCTTTTAACGCTCTCCGTCCGGAGATTGCCCGCACAGCCCTGCACCGCCACCGCCGTAACACTCAGCCCCGCGGCTTTCAGGAAATCTCGCCTGTTAATATTCCTGTCCATCTCGTTGCCTCCATACAAATTTATTAACGTCCCAACGTCCGGGGATGCACTTGGCAATTCGACAAGTTTTTCTTGAATCGTCATTTAGCTCAGCTACGCGGTTGGACCTCTTTTCTAATAGAATATCAAATCCGTCTCGAAAACGCAAGTTTTGCAATTGTCAGCATTGCTTCACACGGCTAAAATATTACATATTTCCCAATTGTTCCCCGTGATTATTTTCCGATACAGAATCCGGCGAAGATGCGGTCCAGGACGGCTTCGTCGATATGTTCGGCCTGGAGCTGTCCAAGCCGTTGATAGCCGGCTCGCAAAAACATTGCCGTCAGTTCATCCCTGCCGGCGGCGGCTTCCCGGCGGGCATGGCGGAGGTCGTCAATCGTCTCCTCCACGATCAGCCGGTGCCTGCGGTTGACGGCGATTCGTTCGTCCGCCTCGGTACCCATCGCTTGAAGGGGCGCGATTGTCTCGGCCAGGGCATTTTTGAGTTCATCGAGTCCGCTCCGTGAATGGGCGCTCACGGCGATGAAGCTGTTGTCGAAAAGTTTTTGCAGGACGTTCAGCCGTCGGGCCTGTTCGGTCATGTCAGGCATGTCACATTTAGTCGCAATAAATATGGCGTTTTGCGGGGTGATGTGCCTTAGCCCGGCGGGTCGGTTGGCGAAATCCGTCGCGGCTATATCCACGCAGTAAACCACCACATCGGCGGTTTTGAGGGCTTCAATCGCGGCCTGTTGCGACAATTCGTTCAGGATGTCGCTGCCGGCTGTTGTTTCGCCCAGGCCGGCGCAGTCGAATATCGCGCAATCGCCCGCGGGCAATTCGAGTAATCCGCTCAGCACGTCCCTCGTTGTCGCAGCCCTGTCCGATACGATGCTGCGGTCCTGTCCGAGCAGTGCGTTGAGCAGGCTGCTTTTGCCCGCATTGGGTGCCCCGGCAAGTCCCACCGAGGGCAGATCAATCATGGCTTCGTCCGTTATACCCCCGGCCAGGAGCAGTGACAGGGCGGCGATTATCCGTTCGATGGACTCGACGGCTTTGTCCTTCGTGATGAATTCGATGTCCTCGGAAAAGTCCAGGCCCCCTTCAATCAGGCTCAGGAGGTTCAGTATTTCTTCCCGCAGCAACTTTATCTTTTCGCAGAGCCTTCCGGCGAGCAACTTCTGGGCGGCGGCGAGCTGAAATTGATTACCGCCCGATACGATCTGTGCGACGGCTTCGGCCTGTGTAATATCCATCCTGCCGTTCAGATAGGCCCGCAATGTGAACTCGCCGGGTCCTGCGGGGCGTGCTCGCTGTGTCAGCGTCTCTGTAATCTTCTCGACGATTGGCGTCGCGGCCAGTATGTGTATTTCGGCAAGGTCATCGCCGGTGTACGATGCGGGTCGGGCGAAGCAATATACGGCAGAGTCGATTTCGATGTTGTTGTCGATTTCGTCGGCCAGTCGGATTGTGCCGCGGATGATTTGGCGCCCGGTTATGGACTGGCTGCCCTCCAGTAAATCTCCGATTATTGCAAACGACCCCGGCCCGCTGAGGCGAATGATTGACTCGGCAATGCCGCCTGCCGGCAGCGAGGCGCTGCTGATCGCTACGATGGTATCACTTGTGTTGTACATACCGCCTCCGACCTATGTGCTCGGTCGCGGCCCATTCTCGTCGGCTCAGATACTCAGTTACTATGTATCGTAATATTTTGGCGCACAGAACACGTTGTAACGCAGCGTTTCTGACTGTGAACGGTTACATGTTATCTAATTGACATTTTTATTTCAGGAACTTTATTGAGAGCGGGTAATCGTATACCTGGCCGTCTGCTGCTTTTATTGTGGCTATGATTGTGAATATTACGTTTAGTATTACCAGCCCCGCCATTAGGAATACTCCGATGATTATGAAAACGAGTGGGATGCATACCAGGAAATAAATCATCATTGATATCTGGAAGTTTAGGGCTGCTTTTCCGTGGGCGTTTACTTTTGGCATCTCGTCTTTTTTGATGAGCCAGATAACGAGGGGGCCGATTACATTTGCGAAAGGTATCGATGTAAACAAGAGCAGGCCCGAAAGGTGGCAGAAAAGAGTCCAGGTTTTTTCATTACTGTTCACTTGAGTTGTTGGGATTGGCGGGGTAGTTTCCTGAGGGGTTTGAGACATTTCGTTTTGGTCTTCCATGATTTAATCTCCAAATATAGGTCCCGGTTATCTACGGTAAGTTATGCCGGTGAATCTGAAAAGTCAAATAATATCTTAAATTTTAATTTGAAAATTAAAGGAGTCATGAAAATTAAAGGTAACTATTCACAACAATTCAACATTTTAGCCGATTGAAGCAGTTTTAAGCATTTTTCAGAAAGCATTTTTGCGATTGTCCGCATCTGAGCCGCCTCCGACGAGCTCGGTCGCGGCCCATTCTCGTCGGCTCAGATACTCAGTTACTATTACCGTAACATTTTAGCCGATTGAAGCAGTTTTAAGCATTTTTCAGAAAGCATTTTTGCGATTGTCCGCATCTGAGCCGCCTCCGACCTATGTGCTCGGTCGCGGCCCATTCTCGTCGGCTCAGATACTCAGTTACTATTACCGTAACATTTTAGCACGCAGGGTGCGTTAAAACGCATCGTTTCTGACTGCTGGTAGCCCAAAAAGCGAAAAACGCAAATGACAATTCAAGAAAAACTTGTCGAATTGCCCTGTGTATCCCCGAACTTTGGGACAAGTCCTTAATACCTGGTAAACGGTTTTGGTTTTTTCTTTTTTGATTTTCCGCCGGTTTTCTTTGTCGCTGAGACAAGCCCTACCGATTCGGCCTCCTCCTTTTGGCGGATGTGTTTTCGTATGATGGCTTGTTCGGCGACGCCGGCGGCCATGCTGGACATGATATAAAGATTCACGCCGGACGGGCCACTGTAGAGCATGATAGGAAAGAGCAGCGGCATCATAAACATCATCATTTTTTGCTGCTGGGCGACCTGCGGGTTTGTCTGCGCTCCCGAGGCGTGCGGCATCATCTTCTGCTGCAAAAACATGACCACTCCCATCAGCAGCGGCAGCAGGTTAAACGAATCGATATGCCAGCCGAGCAGCGGTATGGTGATCTCCTTGAAGCGTATCAGCGCGTCAGGCGCGGACAGGTCGGTAATCCAGAACGGCAGAAACGCCGCCCCCCGCAGCTCAATGCTGGAATAGACGCTGGTCCACAGCGCTATCCAGATCGGCATCTGGATCAGCATCGGCAGTATGCCCATTGCGGGGTTGACGCCGGCGTTACGGTAGAGTTCGCCCACGTGTCGGCGTATCTCGGCTGGGTTGTCCTTGTACTTGTTCTTCATCGCCTCCATCTGCGGGCCGAGCTTCTGCATTGCCATCATCGAGACCTGGCTCTTTTTGGTGACGGGGTGCAGGATCGCCCTGACCAGCACTACCAGGATCATGATTACCACGCCGTAGTTGGGTATGAAGTAGTGGAGCCATTTCATCAGGGCCATGATCCCGAAGGCCAGCGGATTGATGATGGCTTTCGGACAGCAGCAAGCCATGAAGTGGATCGTATGGAAATAGCCCAGTTTTGAGTACAACTCGTTCTTGTCGAATGTGCTCTTGTCCTTGGGCCCGAGATAAAGCTCCAACCCCAGCGTCTTTGCGGCGTCCGGTTCGCCATTGGCGCCAAGGACCAGGCCTGGGATATTCAGCATGAAGCTGATGTTTTCATTGCCGTCCGGTCGTTTTCTGCTGTTCAGTTCAGGGTCATAGTACCTGGCCAGGCCGGGTTTGGCCCAGGTGGGCCATTGGTCGTCGCCCTGTGGGACGGGTCGCAGGATCGCGGCAAAATATTTGCTCGTGGTCGCGGCCCAGATAAAATGCGTCCCGGCCTCTTTGATGCCTATCTGCAATGTATCCTTGTCATTTCGTTCGGCGGCCTTGCGGAGTTTGGCGTTGGCAATCTTGCTCGACTTAACGATTCCCTCGGCTGTCATAAAACCCGCCGCTATGTCACGCGTATCACGTCTTGCGTCCTCTCGTCCGGTGCCGCCGGGCCCCTGGATGCTCATGGCAGCCTTTAGCTTCGTATCCGAGAGATTTTCCACCTGAAGGTCGCAGTGCAGGTTGTAGCTGTCCTTGAAAATCCGGTATGTCTTGGTCAGCCGAATCGCCTCTTTGCCCGCTTTGTTTTTGAGGGTTGTCACAAACTCAACGCTCTGCGAACCGTCGGCGTAGTTTATGGCGACCTCACCGGTCTGCCAGTGGAGTAGGTACAGGGGAAATGGATCATCCTGCCCGGATACCTGGAGAAGGGAGTTTGCCAGCGAATAGACGACCTTGTTCCTATCGGTAATGGGCGAAAGCACTATCAGCGGCTGCGGGTCGTCCGGGTCCCTGTCGTCGAATTCGCTCAGCGTGGCCTTTTCGATTGCGGCACCTTTACTCGTCAGTACAAGCTCAAGCTTAAAGTCGCTGTCCTTGCTGACTGATCCGATGGTTCGTGTCAGGCTCCGGGCGTTTGTCCCGCTGAGCACGGAAAATTCGTTGCCTAATCCGGCTATGCTGCCGACGACATTGGCCGTGGCATCGACGGCGTTGCCGTTTGCGGAGGGTTGTCCCTCTGTCGGTTTGTCGGCGGGTACCTGTGCCGCCAGCGAGACAATCGGCCCCGACGGCGATGCGCACTGTTGGCAGAATAGTCCCGAATCGATAACCAGGACCGCACAATACGCCACGAATCCTGCCAGTAAAATCGTAAGTACAAATCTGGTCTTCATGTAAGAGTCTCTTTGCCTGATTGTTTTTTATATCCGCATTAAATTACATGGAAAATAGTGTAATATTTTAGCCATTTTAAGTAGTTTACAGCAGTAAGGTCTTTTTGCAATCGTCCGTATCTGAGCCGACTCCGACGAGCTCGGTCGCGGCCCATTCTCATCGGCTCAGCTACTCAGTCAATTATCTTATCGAAGCTGCCCCTGCCTCCGCAGGCATGACACGGTTAATATTATCGACTCCCAACAAAATCGGGACTGTCAGCATTGCTTTACACGGCTACAGTATTACGAAAATATGGATAGACAGATGTTCTATCTGCCGTCGGCGAGCCGGTCGCCCTCGAAGTTGTCCAGGTCTTCTGTGTCGTGTATCTTCTGTGCGGTTGTTTTGTAGTCGTACTCCAGCCGTACGAAGTGAACCTCGTTGCCTTCGATATAGACATAGCCGGCCCGATTGTCCCGGTCACGCGGCTGCCCCACCGAACCGACATTGATGATCGCCTTTTCTCCGTCGATGATCGGATAGACGTTGCCCAGTTCCTCCGGCGTGTAAAAGTCCGGGTCTTCCAGGAAGACCCCCGGCAGGTGCGTGTGGCCGACAAAGCAGATATGCCTGGTCTTGTCGAACAATGCGCTTATTTTGCCGGGATTGGTATATACGTCGTCCGGAAACACGTATTCATTGATGGGTCTTCTGGGCGAGGCGTGGATAAAGTCCATGCGTGCCTTGACCTTGTCGAGCCTGGTCTCCAGCGTCCATCGCATCTGCTGTGCGCCCAGGTAGTGCCACCTCTTGCTGCTCTTTTGGCTGTCCTGCTCCATCTCCAGCGTTTCGCGAGTCCAATAGCTGGCCCGCTCCGCTCCATAGTTGAAGTTTGTCGGTTCATACATCACCGCGTAGTCGTGGTTGCCCAGTACGCAGTTTTCGGTCTTTTCGATCACCATGTCGAGGCACTGACCCGGATTGGCGGCATATCCGACGACGTCTCCAAGGCAATAAATCGTCTTTATGCCCCGTTTGGCGATGTCGTCCAGGACCGTCGTCAATGCCTCAAGATTAGAATGAATATCACTTATAATTGCAAACATTCCGCTGACCTGTAAAACCACTGTCCAAAACACCTCAGAGTCCCGTCTGTATAGCATGATTGTTGCCGATATGCCAGTAAATTAGGACAACTTGTTGTCAATATCGGTAATTTCCCGCATCGCCCGCATGGCCCGCATGGTCTGATTCAGCCTGTCGAATCTGGTAGCGATTGTGCCATTGCGTGCAGGAGACAATCCATTCCACCCAGCGTGATGTTTTGTTTTTTGTGGTATTTCGCTATCGCCCCGGCTGCCAGCGGCGCCGCTGAAGCAGGACATATAAGCTCCAGGCCGTCGATGTTCAGCCAACTGCCGCGTATCACGGTAATCGACATCATCAGCAGGGAATAACTCATCATGCCATTCGGGGCCAGACCAGAGAGGTCAAACGGCAAAATCGCCCCCAGGGACTCGATGGTTTTTGGGCCGTATATGCCCATCATCCCGGTCTTTTCCGTAAGGTCGGCAATCCGTGCATCCGCGTCCGGCTGGGCAGCGGCGGCGGCGGTTAGTTGCTCGAATACTGCCTGCCGATGCGTCGGCTGGGTGATAATCCAGAAGACACTGTCGATAAGTCCCACGCGCAACGGATACCTCTGCTGCGTTTCTGCTGCCGTGAGCTGGGCCCGGTTCCAACTGTCCTCGGCTGGCAGGCTGGATTTGCCGAGCAGTCCGGCGATTACCTGTTCGGCCCCGCTGCCCTTTATCCTGAACCTGCCGAAGCTGCTGAGGTCAAACGCCACGCAGCCCTGGTGCAGGGCAGAGTCCTCGCCTGGCCGATCGCCGTAATCGGCAGGCAGACGCCAGCCGTCGTATTCATCGAAGCTGGCTCCCAGATTTTTGTGTACACTCTCAAACGGCGTTGTTTTCGGCACATATACCCCTGTATCAAAAGACGAATCCAAACTTATAGCGGATTCAATTTACAATCGCGAATGAATAACCAAGGCAGAATACCATAAAAAGCCCACGATGCCCAATACTATTTATCCATCGCCGCCGGCTATGCGCTCTTTCGGCCCTTCGGGCCTTTAAGCCGACCACGGGTTTCGCTTCGCTACACCCGTGGCTATTATTGTTTAACCCCTTCGGGGTTGTGGATTCCGGATTTAGGCTGGGGTGACGTTGGGAATGAATAATGACTAATGGTAAAGGGGACCTCTAATTTCAACTTTAATTTCAAAAAACAAACCGCGGATTACGGTCGATAGTCGTTTAGCCAATCCGCTGCCAGTACCGCAAAATCCGCCATGTCAACACCGTTGATACCATCAAAATCGGCGCCCTGGCAGTAGTTGTTTGCGGGGCCGCAGTCCGTCGTGAGCCATTGGCCGGCAAAAATGAGCAGGTCTGACTCGTCTATCACGCAGTCGTCGTTAAGATCGGTTTCGATGTAAGGACAGTTTGGCTGGGAAGTAATTACACCATCGATCCATGATTGATAGTCACTTATGCGCCACGCATAGAGTTCATCGGGGCTAAGATTAAGTGTGTCAGGGTCCCGGAACCATGCCTCGATCTGGTCGGCGACAGGTTCGTGTGTTTGTACGCCCCATATTAAACCGGCAAGTTTCCATGTCCCATCTTTTATCAAGCATCCACAGCCCGAATCAAACTGCGCCACGGTCCCTTCAAATGTTGTGGGTTCGTGAGAGGCTTTCTCCGCTTGTGTCATGTATTGTGGAAGGTCATCGAAGTCGGCGACGATATAATTCGGGTCATCCAGTGTGTAAATGCTATCGATTCGATTGGTACAAAACCGCAGAATTGTATTTTGTGTATTGGCCCATGTATATCCGTAGGGCGTACCTTCTGTCGAAAGGGTGCTTCCTCTTGGTTTGCCGTAGCCCCCGATAACTATCTCTTGCCCCGTTTCATTTGTATCAAGGTATGGGGCGACAAAAGCATTTAAGTTTGCATGTTGTAGTTTAACGATGCGTATATCGGTGTTTGCTGCCGTCGTCCAGACAGCATCGGGAGTGTATGTAACAGCGCCGATCTGAACGGGACGAAGTATCTCAGGGTGGGGAGTATATATGTTTTCCTGGTGTACGGTCGTTATAACGAGGTTACGCCCGATTGCTACGCAGGAGGCATTACTGCCCCATCTGCCGATAATATTCGGATCGGGTATGTCTATGTCGGAAAAATCCGCAGATGGTTCTCCATCCGGATGTAATATTATCGCAAAGCATGGAATCTGCGCACATAAAGTAACAGTCGCTACGACGCAAAATGTTGCTACGCGAAGACAGCCTGACACATCATCCTCCGTTTGTGAACGAACATATCACAATCTGACATTTCCCATTTATCACTCTTTGAGAACAATGGGACACTATATGCTATCAAAATTTTCCCCGAATTGCAACTGAATTTCGTCCACAGTACCGCTCAAAGCGAGAAAACCAGGGACGGAAAACAGCGTGGGCACGGCCCAGGCTACCGGCTGGGGTGACATGCTGGTTGAAGCCTGCGAGAAAGTAGAACGGGAGAAAGTAAAGAGTAGAGATTTCTTTCGGCCCTTCGGGCCTTTAGTCAGAAACGGTGCGTTAAAACGCAGCCTGCGTGCTTATCGAAGTCACCCCTGCGAAGGCAGGGGTCCATTTTAACATTCCAACACACCAAAATGAAAAATATGGATGCCTGCCTGCGCAGGCATGACACGGGAATGGATGCCTGCCTGCGCAGGCATGACAAAAAAAGATTGGGGATTGTCCCAAAGTTTGTGGATATGCTGGGCAATTCGACAAGTTTTTCTTGAATTGTCATTTGCGTTTTTCGCATTTTCGGCTGCCAGCAGGATGATGCTGAAAAATCCAGGCTAATCCTGCTGGTAGCCTGTAAAGCGATAAACGCGAAAAATCATGTCCTGTACCCCCCCCAAAAATTGCCCATTTTGCCTAAAATTACAAATTCCGTAACCGTTCACAGTAATTCAACATTTTAGCCAATTGAAGGAGTTTTAAGCAGTTTTAAGCATTTTTCGGCATTTTTCGGCAGAAAGCATTTTTGCGATTGTCCGTATCTGAGCCGACTCCGACGAGCTCGGTCGCGGCCCATTCTCGTCGGCTCAGGTGCTCAGTTACTATTATCGTAACATTTTAGCATGTAGGGTGCATTTTAACGCAACGTTTCTGACTGTGAACGGTTACCAAATTCCTATACTATTGAATTACTGTGGACGGTTACATTACTTTGACAAAAAACGTGTAAGTCAGGCAAAATCGACTATACTGACGGGCCTGTGAATGGGAACCCAACGGTAACCGAGTAGTAATATAAGACATTCGGTCGTGCTATGGAAAAAAGCGAGAAACAAGTCGAACGTGACGAGCAGATATACCAGATATCCACGATGGTAGCTGGTCGATTTGAACTGCAGGAGGTTCTGGACCGTCTTGCTGAAGCGGCGGTGAGGATTACCAATACGCGGGCCTGCTCCATCCGGCTGCTTGACGAACAGGCAGGCGATATGAAGATACGCAGTACGTGTGGTCTGAGCGAAGAATACCGCAATAAGGGGCCGGTGTCGAAGGAAGACCCGGTTATCAAAGGGGCCTTTGAGGGCAACGCGGTGGTACTGGATGATATGCGTGTGGACGGCCGAGTCAAATATCCGCAGGCAGCGACCAGAGAGGGACTTGTCAGCCAGTTGACCGTCGCTATGACGTTTTACGACAGGCCGATAGGCGTGCTGCGCCTGTACAGCCCGAAACCCAAACACTTCAACGAGGACGACATCGCGATTGCAAGACTCGTCGCCAGTCAGTGCGCCGTGGCGATCACGAATGCCAGGCTCTACAGCCAGGCTATCGAAGGCGAACGGATGAACGAACAGATGAACCTGGCCGCTGAGATTCAGAGGCGGATGCTCCCGGAGAAGGCTCCGTGTATCTGTGGGCTGGATGTGGCGGCGACGTATCGGCCCTGTTACCAGATCGGCGGGGATTTGTACGACTTTTTTATGCTTAACGACCATACCATCGCCGTCGTCATCGCCGACGTTATCGGCAAAGGAATCCCCGCGGCCATGATGATGAGCATGTTCCGCGGTACCATCCGTGCCTATTCCGACGGCGGTTACGAGAGGCACAGCATGGAAGAGATCGTCACCCGGCTCAATTCCGCCGCCTGCCGGGAGTGCAGAGACGGCGAGTTTATAACCATGTTTATGGGGGCCATCGACATCCGCGAAGAGACGATTACCTACTGTAATTGCGGACATGATCCGGCGATTCTTATCAGGCAGGGCACAATAACCGAACTGAACGAAGGCGGACTGGTGCTTGGGGTGCAAAATGATGCGCGATATGACACACAAACCGTCCAACTGCGGGACGGCGACTGTCTGCTGATGTACACCGACGGTCTGATCGACGCGATGGATTTTGAGGGCCGATTCTGGGGCCGTGACAGATTGATGGAGATACTCAAAGATGACTGCTGCCTCCGGGCTGACCAGATGATAAAAACGATATTGCAGTATCGCAGGCGGTTTGTCGGGCTGGCAAGGCAGATCGACGATACGAGTATCGTCGTGGTACGATTTGACAGAAACGCCAACGCCATAGTTCGGGATGGCGGCGCGGCGGGTGGTGCGACGGACGGAGCGACGGGCGGGGCGACGGGATGAATGCGTTGATTGTCACGATAGACGGCCCGGCTGGTGTGGGCAAAAGCACCGTCTCGAAGCTGCTTGCAGGCAAACTCGGCATTACGTTTCTGGATACGGGTGCGATGTACAGGGCGGTTACACTTGCAGCCATGCGAAAAAAGGCCGACCTTTGTGACCAAGACGCGGTAATTGATGTCTTCGACAATGCGCACCTGGAATTTGTGCCCTGCGGCAGCGATGTCCGGGTGTTCATTGATTCGATCGATGTCAGCCATGACATCCGTGAGCAGGCGGTTACCGCCAACGTGAAGTATGTGGCCTCAAATCCAGGTGTCCGGGACAGGTTGGTGCGGATGCAAAGACAATTCGCACAGGGCTGTGACGGTGTCGTTACCGAGGGCAGGGACCAGGGAACGGTGGCGTTTGCCGAGGCCGATTATAAATTTTTCCTTACAGCCGATGTCGGCGAAAGGGCGAAAAGACGGCTGGATCAGCTCGGCGAAAAGGGCCGGAGAATCGGCATCGAAAAGATACAGAAGGATATAGAGAGCCGTGATGCCTCGGATATTAACAGGGACGTCGGGCCGTTGACACCTGCCGAAGATGCCATTATTATCGATACTACCAGCCTTGACGCCGAGCAGGTTGTCCGGGCAATGCTGGACAGAATACACCCTTGAAGGGTGTATATATTAACGTGACGAGAATCAGTCAGGAATGCTGTGTTAAAACGCACCCTGCTTTTGGGACGAATAAATGGCTGAAAAAATCAAGACGTTTATCAATACAATCTGGTACGCACTCATGAAGAACGGTTTGGCGTTAATTTTTTTTCCGGTCTTCAGGCTGCGGGTTCGCGGGCGCAAAAATGTTCCCAAATCCGGGCCTGTGCTGCTGCTGAGCAATCATCAGAGTTTTCTGGACCCGATTTTGTGCCAGATACCACTGATGCGGCATTGTTTTTATGTTGCTCGCGAGAGTCTTTTTCGCGGTCTTTTCGGTAAACTGCTCACCAGCATTCACGCCATGCCCATCAAGCGTGGTCAGGCTGATCTGGCTGCTATGAGAAGGATTATCGGCACACTCAAGGAGGGCCGGGTGGTCTGTCTCTTTCCCGAGGCTATGCGCACCGGAGACGGCAGGATTGCCGATATCAAGCCCGGCTTCGGTCTGCTTGTCAGGCGAAGCGGCGCTGTCGTGGTGCCGACGGTCATCGAGGGGGCGTTCGAGTGTTGGCCGCGTAACAGTAAATGGCCCCGCCCCGGGAAGGTGGCGGTCTGTTACGGCCAGGCCATCGACGCCGAACAGGTAAAAGGACTGGGCGACAAGAAGTTTGCTAAACTGCTGACCGGGATACTCAGGGAGATGCAGCACCGCTGCCGGGCTGAGTTGGGGAGGAAACCTCTGGTCTATCCCCCGCTGCAGGACAATGATGGCGCATATGATGGCGCATATGAGGGGGTATAATGAAAGTATTTGTTGCGGATAAATGTGGTTTCTGCCCCGGTGTCAGGAGCGCTATCAACCTGGCCAGGGAGACGCTGAGAAAACACGAGGTCGTCTATAGTCTCGGACCGATTATCCATAATCAGGATGTCGTCGATGAGCTTTCCGAGATGGGTCTCAAGACGGTCGATTCCATCGACGGGATCGATTCGGGCACGGTGCTGATCCGTTCACACGGCGCAACAAAGCGGCAGATTCAGCAGATGAATGAAAAACATCTCAATATAGTCGATGCGACCTGCGTTTTGGTGAAACGTGTCCAGAAAATCGGCCATCAACTGCATGAAGAGGGCTATAAGGTTGTCATAATCGGCGACGAGAACCACCCTGAGGTCCAGGCGGTGGTCGGTTACGCACAGGACGTGGCGGTGATAGGGGCGGTATCCGATTTACATAAGTTGAGCAAACACGGCAAGTTAGGCGTTATCTGCCAGACTACCCAAAGCCCGGGGCACTTTGCGAGCATGGTCGCTGCCATTGTCGAGAAGGGCTTTACCGAGTTGAAAGTTATCAATACTTTGTGTCGGGAAACTATAAAACGCCAGGATTCCGCCGTTACGCTCTGCCGGAAGGTTGATGTTATGTTCGTTCTTGGCAGCTTGCACAGCGCAAATACAAAAAAACTTGCCGAATTATGCAAAAAATATAATAATGAGACGTTTCATTTGCAAAATTGGGAAGAACTTGATATAAGGGTTGCTTATGGAAAATGGACGGCTGGCGTTACAGCGGGTGCTTCGACGCCTGATCGGGTGATTAATGGGTTTGTTGAGAAACTCAGGGCTCTTGATGGTTCTGGTGCGTCCGGGGTGTAATGTCATGTGACAGGAAGTCAGGCTGCATTGGCTGCGTTGGCCGATGCATTTTTGTTTATATCGAACTAAAATCGTGAAATCGGGCCTGTCTGCGTAAATGTGGGGCGCAGTCGGGCGGCAGGGAAGACTCCACAGGGGAACTTAAAAATATGGTTGACAGAAACATTATCCGCCAGTTGGGCATAACAGCCGAAGAACTGGACCTCCAGGTCAGTGAACTATTCACCGAAGAACACGTTGAACTTCTCAATCAGATGCTGGAGAAAAAGATCCAGGCCCTGACTCCCGGGACCATTATCGAAGGCAAAATCGTTACCCGTCTGGGCAATGACGTCATTGTGGAGCTCGGTCTTAAGAGCGAGGGCATTGTCGATGCGAGTGAATTTGACAACCCTGAGGATATCGTCGAAGGCGCAAAGATTGAGGTGCTCCTCGAAGAGGCCGATGCCGAGGGCGGCATCATTTTGAGTAAACGCAAGGCCGACCGCATCCGCGGCTGGGAGCAGATTGTCGCCACCAAGAAAGAGGGCGATGTCGTTACGGGAAGAGTAACCAGACGTATCAAGGGCGGGTTGCTGGTTGATATCAGTGTGCCGGTCTTTTTGCCGGCTTCGCAGGTCGATATCAGGAAGCCCGGCGATATCAGCCGATTTATCGGGCATGAGATCGAGTGCAAGATACTCAAGATCGATGTCGAAAACCACAATATCGTCGTCTCAAGGCGGAAACTCATCGAAGAGGACCGGTTCGCGAGCAAGGAAAAGATTCTCGCCGAAATCGAGACCGGTCAGCTCCGCAAGGGTATCGTCAAGAATATTGCCGATTTTGGTGTATTTGTCGATTTGGGCGGGCTGGACGGCCTGCTGCATATCTCCGACCTGAGCTGGGGCAGGATATCGCATCCCTCCGAGGTTGTTCGACTCGACCAGGAGATCGAATGCGTTGTTATCGGTGTGGACAAGAAAAACGAAAAAATTTCGCTGGGTCTCAAGCAAAAGAGCGCCAGCCCGTGGGATACCGTCGAGGACCGTTACGCCGTCGGCAGTCACGCAAAGGGCACAGTGGTGAATATTATGAACTACGGCGCGTTCGTGCGGCTCGAAGAGGGCATAGAAGGCCTGGTGCATATCAGCGAAATGAGCTGGACAAGAAGGATTGCCCATCCTGCCGACGTACTCAATCTTAGCGAGGAGATCGAAGTGGTGGTCCTGGACGTCAACAGGGGGAAGCAGGAAATATCCCTGGGCATCAAGCAGCTTGAGGCCAACCCGTGGGCCGTCGCCGCGCAGAAATATCCGCCCGGAACTATTGTTACAACGAGGGTTACCAGCCTGACTAATTACGGCGCGTTCGTCGAAATCGAACCCGGCATCGATGGTCTGGTGCATATCTCAGACCTGAGCTGGACAAAAAAGTTCAGCCATCCAGGCGACGCCCTTCAGAAAGGACAGGAACTCAAGTGCGTGGTCCTGGAAGTGGACGAGCAGAAACATCGCGTTTCGCTGGGTATCAAGCAGTTGGGCGAAGACCCGTGGCTGCGTGCCATTCCGGAAAGGTACATTCCGGGCCAGATCGTAAAGGGCAGTGTCACCAAAATCACCAACTTTGGTGTGTTCGTCGAACTGGAGAGCGACCTGGAAGGACTGCTGCATATCTCCGAGCTGGCCGACCATAAGATCGGCTCTCCGCAGGAAGTGGTCAGTGTCGGCGATGAACTGGAGGTCAAGATACTCCGGGTTGATATCGATTCGAGGAAGATTGGTTTGAGTCTTCGCAGGGTCCAGTGGGCTGCCGAAGAACAGCAAAAGGCCGATGCCGGCGGCGGGGCGAGCGGGGCGGGCGGGGCTGTAGCGGCCCAGGAGGTTGTCAAGCGAAGAGGCGGTCTGGACGGCTTGCTTATGCCCGAAACCAGCATAGTGGAGCCGGCACCGTTGAGCGAAGTTCAGCCGGATAGTAAATCGGACAGTAAATCGGAGAGCAAACCGGAGAGCAAACCGGCGAGTAAACCGGACAGTAAACCGGACAGTAAATCGGAGAGTAAACCGGACAGTAAACCGGACAGTAAACCGGAGAGTGAACTGGAGAGTAAACCGGAGGGTGAGCCGGACAGTAAATCGGAGGGTGAGCCGGACAGTAAATCGGACAGTAAATCGGAGAGTAAACCGGAGAGTAAACCGGAGAGTAAACCGGAGAGTAAACCGGAGAGTGAGCTGGAGAGTAAATCGGACGGTAAACCGGATAGTAAACCGGACAGTAAATCGGACAGTAAACCGGACAGTAAACCGGACAGTAAACCGGACAGTAAATCGGAGAGTAAACCGGAGGGTGAGCCGGACAGTAAATCGGAGGGTGAGCCGGACAGTAAATCGGAGAGTAAACCGGACAGTAAACCGGACAGTAAATCGGACAGTAAATCGAAGAGTAAATCGGAGAGTGAACCGGATAGTGAACCGGAGAGTAAACCGGACAGTAAACCGGACAGTAAACCGGATAGTGAGCTGGACAGTGAGCTGGATGGGCAAAACGAGCAGGCTGAGGGGGACCTTGGTCAGCAGGACGATACCGTTCAGGAGTAAGTCAAACGTCCGAAACGGGACGAAAGTGGATATATACTACTGACGAGTGAGAGGGGTATAAAACCAGTTGTAACGGGAGTTGTGTGGTTCTGATTTCGTTGGATGCGCACTAAACCTGGGGTGTTTTTGGGCCGATATATGTGTTGAGGCTCCGATCCCCGGCGAAACGGGGCGGGAAGTAAATCCGGCCGTGACAGGTTTAGAGCAGATTCGATTTGCCCGATTACGGAGTGTGACGGGGGATCGGACGGGAGATATCCAATGGCATTTGACGCAACTATAAAAGAGTATCTGAAGGAAATCGATCATGCCCAATTGCTGAGTTGGGAAGAGGAAAAGCAGCTAGGCAGGCAGGTACAGCTTGAACAAGACCCCGTGGCCAGGGATCGGCTGGTGAGCAGTAATCTTCGCCTGGTGGTCAGCCTTGCCAAGCGGTTCTCCGGCAGGGGAATGACCTTGGGAGACCTGATCGAGGAAGGCAATCTTGGTCTGTTGCGGGCGGTCGATTCGTTCGACCCGGAGCACGGGGTGAGGTTCAGTACCTATGCCGCCTGGTGGATCAAACAAAGTATAAAGCGGGCGATTCTGAGTAACGCCCAGCCGATTCACATACCAACGTACATGGTCGAGTTGATAAACCAGTGGCGATATACCTTCGCAGACCTGGAATCGCAACTGGGCAGGGCTCCGGAGTTGGAGCAGATGGCTGAGGCGATGAAGGTGCCCGTTGGCAAGGCAAAGGCTATCCGGCAAATCGTTGACGTGGTCAACGCGGGCTTTCAGGGCGATTCCTTTGAGGAAAACGTCGGCCTTGACGAGGCCATTGAGGACGGAAACGCTGAGATGCCAGGCGAGGCCCTGGGGACCGAGGAGGAACTTGCAAAGGCGGTTCGGCTGCTTGGTGAGATCGACGAAAGAGAGGCGAACGTCCTGACGCTGCGATTTGGGCTGAACGGGATGGAGCCGATGACGCTGAAAGAGATCGGCAAAAGGCTGGGACTGACCAGGGAACGTGTCAGGCAGATCCAGCGAGATGCCCTGACGGCGCTGAACGAACTGATGGCTGACTGAGGGGCTGGTCCAGCCGATTCAGCCGGTTCAGTGAAACGCCCTGACTGTGTTGGATGAACTGATGGCTCTCTGAGGGGTTTGTCCGGTTGGTTCTGCCGGTATTCATACGTGTTGGTATTCATATGTGCCGGGACAGAGGGCATTTGTCGTGTATTGTTCGGGCGGGTGTTTTGAAGATTCCAGGTGACAGGGAGGTATGCCGATGGACTGTGCAGCCATCAATTTGAAGAAATATATTCGTGACGTCCCGGATTTTCCCCGGGAGGGCATACTCTTTCGGGATATAACGCCTCTGCTGGCTGATAAGGATGCGCTGGTTGCGGCGATTGAGGCGATGACAGAACCCTTCATGGACAAAGGCATCGACTATGTCGCAGCGGTGGAGGCTCGCGGCTTTATCTTCGGCTCGGCTGTTGCCAGGATGCTCGGCGCGGGCTTTGTTCCCATCCGCAAAAAAGGCAAACTGCCCTGGAAAACCGAATCTGTAAGCTATGACCTTGAATACGGCACCGATACCGTTGAAGTCCACAAAGACGCCGTCGGTCCCGGCTCGAAGGTGCTGATGGTCGATGACCTGCTTGCTACAGGCGGCACTATGCGGGCGGCGTGTCTGCTTATGGAAAAACTCGGCGCCGAGGTTGCGGGGCTTACATTTCTTATCGAACTTTCGTTTCTGGCTGGCAGGGATATACTGGCTGGGCACCCGATTCATACAGTCATAACATATTGATTTAATAGTATAGGAATTTGTAATTTTAGGCAAAATGGGCAAATTGTAGCATGATTACAGAGAGATTCTTCAATCATACATGGGGGCTTTGCCCCCAAACCCCCAGCATTTACCGCTTTACGGCCAACGGCATGTAATGTATAATGCCGATACTGGGGCGGAGCCCCGGTTTTATATACTCTTTGTTTTTTCCATTGCCACATATGAAACTCTGTAATGTTACTACAGTCCGCAAATTGGAGAGTTTTACAGAACATGATTTTTCGCGTTTTTCGATTATGGTTTATGCACATTCTTATGAAGTTAATATAATATAAAAGTCCCGGCGAAGCCGGGATAAGTTCATGGCCGGAGCAGAGCCGTATGAAAGAACTCGACGTAACAATACCCGCCCTGGCTCAGGGCAGCTATCGCATTACGATAGGCGAGGGCATTTTGTCTTCGCTGGCGGGTCGGCTTGACGATGACTTTGCAGGGCTTTCGAGGTTCGTCGTGACCGATGCAAACGTTGTTCGGGCCGGCCATCTGGAGACATTGCTTCAGGGTAGCGAAGTGCCGACTTTTATCATTGAGCCGCCTGGTGAAATCTCGAAGAATATCGACACGCTGGTCGCTATAATCGAGCGGATGGAAAGTGCCTTTCTGGGGCGCGACACGGTTGTCGTTGCGCTGGGGGGCGGAACCGTTGGCGATATTGCGGGGTTCGCGGCGGCTGTCTTCAAACGCGGCGTAAAGGTCGTGCAGGTGCCGACCACTACCGTTGCACAGGCAGATTCGAGCGTCGGGGGCAAGACGGGTGTCGATTCGAGCGTCAGTAAAAACGCCTTCGGGGCGTTCTGGCAGCCTGCGGCGGTCTATATCGACGTCGCCACGCTGGATACGCTGGACGATAGGCAGTACCGCGCGGGACTGGTCGAATCGGTCAAGCATGCGCTGATCGCCGATAGCGAGTATTTTGAGTTTTTTGAGGGCAACATGGCTGCGATCCTGGATCGTGGCCGGGACGTGCTCGAAAAAATTGCCTTCGCCAACTGCCGAATAAAGGCTGATGTCGTCGGCGAGGATCCTACCGAGAAGAACAAACGCAGGATTCTCAACTATGGCCATACCGTCGGTCACGCAGTCGAATCGGCCGGCGGTTATCAACTGCTGCACGGAGAGGCGGTGGCGATCGGTATCGTGGCTGCCGGGCTGATTGAGCGAGAATTGTCGCCTCAGGTCGATATCGGCCGAGTGGAACGCATAAAACGGGTACTGGCTGGCTTGAAGATGCCGCTGACGATACCCAAAGAGCTTTCAATACAGCAATTAATCGATATAATGAAGAGAGACAAAAAGGCCATCGACGCGTGGCCCCGGTTTGTTCTGCTGGATGACATAGGCTCTGCGATGTGCATGGACGGACAGTGGGCCCAGGTTGTGCCAAAAGAGATAGTGGAACGGGTACTTGCAAAACTCCGTTAAACCTGTATAATGGGGCGAAGTTAAAGTTGTGGTAACCGTTCACGGATTTTTTTGACAGGATAACAGGACAAAAAACAGATGATAAAAACGGGACTGTAGTAACATTACAGAGTATTTCGTATGTGGCAATGGAAAAAACAACCAAGAGTATATGAAACTGGGGCTCTGCCCCAGACCCCGGCATTTATCGCCTTAAAGCCAACAGCATATGTGAAAAAGGCTGATGCCAAACGTGATACCAGCCCATGCCGTATGGCACTGCCACAGTGCTCAGGTTGCTTGCCAGCAGAGCCCTGTCCCCTGCGACAGTATCAGCATTATACATTACATGCCGTTGGCCGTAAAGCGGTAAATGCTGGGGGTTTGGGGGCAAAGCCCCCAGGTATGATTGAAGAATCTCTCTGTAATTATGCTACAGTCTCAAAAAAACAGATGATAAAGTAGAAGTAATACGAAGATTGAATTATTGGAGAAATGATGTACAGAGAAGAAATAAAGGTACTGGATTGCACCGTTCGTGATGGCGGTCTGATTAACAATCACTACTTTACGGATGAATTTGTTCGGGCGGTCTATAAGTCCCTCTCCGAGGCGAATATAGACTATGTGGAGATGGGGTATCGCTCCAGTACCAAGTATGCTCCGCCGAGCGATTACGGCGCGTGGAAGTATTGCACGGACGAGAAGATCAGCCAGATCATCGACGGTATCGAATCCAATGTCAAGATCAGCGTCATGCTCGATGCCCACCGTATCGCGGAGCAGCAATTTGCCCCGGTAGACGAAAGCCCCGTCGATATGTTCCGCATCGCTACATATGTCAAGGACATCGACAAAGCGGTAGCCCTGAGCCACCAGATTCACGGCCTGGGATATGAGACCACTATCAATATCATGGCCATCTCCAAGGAAAACGAGTTCGATCTGATAGAAGCGCTCGATCAGGTTGCCAAGACACCCGTGGGCACCGTTTATGTCGTTGACAGCTACGGATATTTTTTCAGCGAACAGATACATTACATCGTCGATCTGTTCAAAAAGCACCTGCCCGGCAAACGGATTGGTATCCATTGCCATAACAATCAGCAACTGGCCTTTGCCAATACTATCGAGGGCATCCGCAAGGACTGTAACCTTGTCGATGGTTCGCTTTTCGGTATCGGCAGAGGCGCCGGCAACTGCTCGCTTGAGTTGATTATGGGCTTTCTGAAAAATCCTAAATTCTCCATCGAGCCGGTCCTCAAGATCATTCAGGATTACATGATACCCATGCGAGACGAGATGGAGTGGGGATACATGATACCGTATGTGATTACGGGTATTCTCAACCAGCACCCGCGTGCGGCTATCGCGATGCGGAAGACCAAGGACCGCGACAAATACGTGGAGTTCTATTCCGAGATACGCGACCACGGCGAATAATCTGGCAGTATGATGAATTCTGTCAGCCCACGGCGTGGTCATTCTGTTCGGTAGGGTCAATCATTGGGTTGTTTTGGAAAGATTGTGGCATGTTAAAGAGGACTCACAACTGCGGCGAGCTTGGCCTGGGTGACGTGGACAGAGAAGTTACGGTTGCCGGCTGGGTTAAGTCTCATCGGGACCACGGTAATCTTGTGTTTATCGATCTGCGTGACCGTGAAGGTGTTGTGCAACTGGTCTTCAATCCGCAGGTCCAGTCCGAGATGCACAAGATATCGCGGGAGCTGCGATGCGAATGGGTTGTCGCGGCGAAGGGAATGGTTCGTCCCCGCGGCGAAGGGCTGGAAAACCCAAAACTCGCTACGGGCCAGATCGAAATATCCATCTCCGAGTTGCAGGTTCTTAACACCTCCCTGACGCCGCCCTTCGAGATTGACGACGCGGAAAAGGTCAACGAGGAGCTGCGATTGAGCAGCCGATATATCGATTTGCGCAGACCTGAAATGCAGCAGAAGCTCCGTGTCCGTCATCGCGTATCCAAGATCGTCCGTGACTACTTCGACGAGCACGGTTTCTTGGAGATAGAAACGCCCATGCTCGGTAAGAGCACGCCGGAGGGTGCGAGGGATTTTCTTGTGCCGTGCAGGCTGTACAAGGGGTTGTTTTATGCGTTGCCGCAGTCGCCGCAGCTCTTCAAGCAGATACTGATGGTGGCTGGCACCGACAAATATTTTCAGATCGTGCGGTGTTTTCGCGACGAAGACCCACGCGCCGACCGTCAGGCGGAGTTTACGCAGATCGACATGGAGATGAGTTTTGTCGATGCCGAAGATGTGATGAAAATGAACGAAGGCCTGATCGCACGCGTTTTCAAACAAATCCTCGACGTCGATATTTCGCTGCCAATCCGGCGAATGAGCTACAAAGAGTCGATGGATAACTACGGCGTTGACAGGCCTGACCTGCGGTTCGATATGAAGCTCAAAGAAATCACCGACATTGCCAAAGACTCCACGTTCAAGGTCTTCACCTCCGTCATCGAAAAGGGCGGTGTCGTCAAGGGCCTTTGCGCCCCGGGCGGTGCGAAGTATTCCCGAAGCGACATCGAAAAGACCCTGACAGGGTTTGTGGGCGACTATGGTGCAAGGGGACTGGCGTGGCTGAAGGTCGAAAAAGACGACGAGGCTGGGGCTCTTACGCTTAAAAGCAGCATTGCCAAGTTCTTCAGCCCGGAACAGCATGGCAGGATTATCGAACGCTTCGGCGCAAACGACGGTGACCTGATACTGCTGGTTGCCGACAAAGAATCGGTCGCGAATAAATCGTTGGCCCCGCTGCGCGTCAGGCTGGGCGGCGAACTTGGTCTGTACGAAAAAGGTAAATTCGAGTTTGTGTGGATCGTGGACTTCCCGCTGTTCGAGTGGAACGAGGGCGAAAACCGCTATGATTCGCTGCACCATCCGTTTACATCGCCCACGGAACAGGATATGTCCAAACTGGCCGACGACCCGGCCAACATTAATTCGCAGGCATACGACCTGGTGGTCAATGGCTCGGAAATCGGCGGCGGCTCTATTCGTATCCACGATCCGAAGGCCCAGGCCAGGGTCTTTGAGTTGCTCGGTATATCCAAACGGCAGGCCCGGAACCGTTTTGGGTTTTTCCTCAAGGCGCTGGAATACGGCGCTCCGCCACACGGTGGTATCGCGTTCGGACTGGATCGTGTTGTTATGCTGCTCACCGGGACCGATAACATCCGCGATGTTATCGCGTTCCCGAAGACACAACGCGGCCAATGCCTGCTCTCCGATGCGCCGAGCGATGTCGATCAGGAACAGCTTGACGAACTGAACATCAGGGTTCAGAAACGTCTCCACCAGGTTGAGAAAAAATAACCGTCCGGGTCGGAGCGGTGTCCTGTGAATATTCGTAACATTTTAGCCATTTGAAGTAGTTTTAAGCGGAAAGCTTTTTGCAATTGTCCGCATCCGAGCCGACTCCGACGAGCTCGGTCGCGGCCCATTCTCGTCGGCTCAGCTACTCGGTTGATATTATCGAATCCCAATAAATCGGGATTGTCAGCATTGCTTTATACGGCTAAAGTATTACGAATATTCTTGGAAAAACAATGGCTGATTCACGGAAAGAATAGCCCATGTTCGGGAAACTGCGCAGAAAGATCGACGGCCTACTCCGAAAGCTTCGGCTAAAGCCCATGTCGCTTGCCGAGAAATGCCGCCTTCAGTTCGGTGCGGCTGTTTTGCTGAGTCTTGTCCTTGCGCTTCTTATCCCGTATCTGTGGATGGGTAAACTCACCGAGAAGAGTGCCCTTGACGCTGGTAAGGCTGTCTCTGTTACCGTATTTGAGCGACACTTTCAGGGCGACCCTCGTGCGGCCAATCTGCCCATTCTGTCCGAGACGGGCCTGATTCGAGACCCTAACGACAGCATCGTTGTGTGGGTACGTCTGGACAGGCCCGATGTCAGTCTTCCCGCAGGTCTGACCGGGATGCAAAGGGAAAAAATCGAGGCACTTAAATCCGACGAGGATCGTCACGATACCGCATGGATCCATAGCGATGGGACGGAGGTGTTCAGCAACTACGTCAGCATCATTCGCGCATCCGACAGGTGCCTTACCTGTCACTATGCCGAGGGCCCGGCGGCGGCGTTCAACAAGAATGCAACCATCGGGGCGATTATCGTCCGGACGCCTACGCGGGAATACGCCAAGACCATCCTCATAAACCGCATCTCGGCGATCGTCGCGGGGCTGCTTGCCGCGACCGCTGCTATGGTTGCCTTCTATACCATCGCCCAGCGCGTCATCCTTCGACCCATCCGCCAGTTACGCGCACTGGCAAACAATATCGCAGATGGAAATCTCCAGGCCAGAAGCGCTATAAAAAGCGGCGACGAATACGAAAAACTGGCCGACGCATTTAACAACATGCTCGACGTCATGCAGGAGTCACAAGACCGGCTCAGCGAGGCCAACAAGCAACTCGACGGCAAGATTGCCGAACTGTCGCAGCGCAATATAGAACTTTTCAAGGCTAACAATCTCAAGAGCGAATTCCTGACTAATATATCGCATGAAGTTCGCACGCCGCTTAACGCCATACTCGGTTTTGCCCAACTGCTCCATGAAAAACCCTCCGCTGACGTTGACAAGTCAAAACGCTATGCCCAGAACATTATCTCTTCCGGGCGTTCGCTGCTGAATCTTATCAACGACCTGCTCGACCTGGCCAAGGCTGAGGCGGGCAGGATGGAAGTGCATGTTGAAAAAACTACCATTCCCTGGCTGTGCCAGTCGCTGGTCGATTTCTTTTCGCCCACAAGCCAGGAAAATAATATTGAACTGGTGCTGGACCTCGATCCGGCCATCCCCGCTATCCATACCGACGCCGGCAAGGCCCGGCAGATACTTTATAACCTGCTCAGCAACGCTATCAAGTTCACCCCCAAAGGCGGCACGGTAACCATCGGTGCCCGGATGCTCGGCGAGCGAACCGTCCGTCTGTCAATTGCCGACACCGGCCCAGGCATTGCCAGGGAAGACCAGGAGAAGATATTCGAAAAGTTCCGCCAACTGGACGGTTCACTAACGCGCAAGGGCGACGGCACGGGGCTGGGACTTGCCATCTGCAGGGAGCTGGCTGCCTTGCTGGCTGGGAAGGTTTTTGTCGAGAGTGTGCCGGGCAGGGGGGCGACCTTCTACCTCGAAATCCCCGTCTCCCTGCCGTCGAACCCGACGATCATCACCACATAGGAGGTAGAAAACCTCCTTTCGTGCCCGCTGGCGAAGGCAAAGGATAACGTGTGGTCACAAACCGCGCAGGATGTGATAAAAAGTCAGAAATGGTGCGTTAAAACGCGCCCTACAGGCTAATAGATGTTTGGTTTACTATTCGGTTCTTTCGCAGAATGGCAATAGGTCTTCTTGGTATTATGAGTCTAGATTTTGGTGATATAATGTTTTTGTCTTTTATCGCACTGATTGTTGCGGTTAACCTTATGAGGTTTTTCTATTACTATATAACGCTTTTAAAATTACTAAGTAAGCAGCCAGAAGAAAAACTTAAATTGTCAAACTCAAATAAATATAAATTCATCTTTTCAAAAGATTGGTTTGAAAACGAAGAATTTGAATATCGTCGAGTTCGGGCAAGAGAGGCGTTGAGGACAACAATAGTTTTTTTAATCGGTTTTGCTATGGCTTTTTATATGTTTGAGGCCTCTGAATAACTCGTAAACTTCCGACTCCAGCCCTGTTTTTGGCCTGAAATCAGGACTTTTTTGTTTTCTGTGGCAGTTTTTCAGAGGTCTCGTTTGCTTTTCATGGTAAATAAAATATGGAAGATTTCATAAAAAATATACATGAATTAGTGCATGCACCTAAACCAGAGCAGTTAATAACGCTTTTTGGTTTTTCCCTTTTTTGTGTTGCTGGATTAGTTGTAATAGATGGACTTGTGAATTTTATTAGGCGGGATAGATATTTAAGAAAACACTACTTTGAGCAATGGAAGTTGATGAGAGGTGAACTAAAAGATAGAAAAAAAGTTGTTATACCAAGTGATCCATTCATTAATAAATTGATTTGTCAAAGCAAAAAGGTTCATCATCGTATCATGATAATGTGGTTTGCTGTGTTGCTAATTGTGTCGCTAATTATTGCTTTAAGCTAAACAAAATCAAGTTCGGGGTGACAACTGGGGGGACATGGGTTTCGGTCTGTGATTTGTGTCAGTACCACGGCAGGTAACATTTATAATGCCGCCCGAAGAGGCCCGTCGCCCGCATTGCGACGATGCCCAGGAAGGCGGCGGCGATGTTGCCAGCCAGGTGAAGCACGGCCTGGTACCATGCGGGGTCTTTGAGGTCGCCCAGATTGCGGCTGGCAAACTCCACTGCCGCCGCGACGATTACGGTAAGGACCACGACGATATACGGTTTTGTCGCGCGGACTATCGGCAGGACAATATAGTCCGGACGAAACACGTTATACATCTCCTGGCCCGTGCAGAGAATCAGCAGAACCATCGGGAAACCCACCATACCGAGCAGCGGCAGCGGGGTCAGTATCCATGGCGATGTAACACCAAGGTTGCGAAGAACAGCGGCGGCGATGGCGAACGGAAGGATGGTTACCATAAGTGAACACACAAAAAGATAGATGCTCTTGATGATCGTCCAGATGAAATCGAAGCCGCTGCCAGGGGCCACCTCGGGCAGTTCGTCAAAGTCCATCCATGTCGCTTCCACCATCTCCATGTAGTACCAGAGTTGACAGCCCCAGGTTGTGATAATCGTGATCCATCCGATCGGTATGTTCAGCACGAAGCCCGGCAGCTTGATAGCGTAGTCGGCGTGCGACAGGAAGAAGCGAAAGCAGACTATCGCGATCAAAAACACTATTCCCGCAGTGCTGTCGGGACGGGTGAATATACGCCATGTCCGTACGAAGAGGACGCTATAGAAACCGTCGATTGGTTCGTCCGATTCGTCCAGCACGTTCGGCGCGTCGCGGACAATCTCGGCCTTTGCGTTACTTTCGGAGGGAATGGTGAACCTCTGCTGGCATCGCGTACACCTGGCGACTCTGCCGGCACAGTTCTCCTGAAACGCGCAAAGCCTTCCGCACTTAGGACAGTTAAACGATATGGTGCTCATGTTTCGGCTGCTTAACCCATGTCAATATCGGAATCGCTCTTCATGGCGTCTGAGAAGCTGTTCAGGTTGTTGGCCCATTTCTGGGCTTCCAGCAGGTCGATCTCGCCGCTCTTTACCAGTTGGGCCAGGTGTTTTTCGAGGGTAATCATCTTTTCGTCGGGCTGATTGCGCGTCTTGGTCTGGATGACCGAATATATCTGTTCGACCTTGCCCTTGCGAATCAGGTTGGCGACCGCGTAATTGCTGTTTAATATCTCCATCGCGACAACGCGTCCCTTGCCGTTTTTCCTCGGAATCAGTTTCTGGCTGACCACGTAGGCCAGTCCCAGCGAGAGCTGGTTTCGGACCTCGTCCTGTTTGCCGGGCGGGAAGAAGTCCAGGATTCGTGTGATCGTCCCGATGGTGTCCCGCGTGTGCAGGGTGGAAAAGACCAGGTGGCCGGTCTCGGCGGCGGTCAGGGTCATCGATACCGTCTCCGAATCACGCATCTCGCCGACGAAGATGACGTCCGGGTCCTCCCGCATCATCGCCCGCAGGCCGTGCGAGAACGAATCCACGTCCCTGCCGACTTCCCGCTGCGATATCATGCTGTTCTTCTGCTTGAACAGGTACTCAATCGGGTCCTCCAGCGTGATGATTCGACATGCCCTGTCCTGGTTGATTCGTTCGATCAGAGATGCGATGGTCGTACTCTTGCCGGCGCCGGTTATGCCCGTAAACAGGACCAGCCCGTGTTTTCGTCGGATGATATCCCGCCACAGGTCGTTTGGGAAACCAATGTCCTGGGGTTTGGGAACGTCCATGCCCAGCGCACGGATGGCGGCGGCCAGTCCGTCGTTGTCGTGGAATATGTTGATGCGGAACTGGATTTCCCCGAACGAATAGGAGCAATCCACGTCTGAGCCGGCCTTTGCCTGCTCGACCTCGATCGGTGAAAGCAACGGGAATATCAATTGCTCGGCGATCTGGGGGGTGACGAGCGCTCCTTTGAGCTTGACCAGGTCGCCGTCGAGCCGATAGGCGGGCACAGCTCCAATCTTGATATGCAGGTCCGAGACCCGCATTACGCCGTGCTTCTCGAAATACGACATCATGTCCGTCATGCTCAGCTTGGCGTTGTCGCCGGTCGGATAAACCTTCGTATCAACGGACATCTCATCGCTCATAAGGCACCCCTGAATGAAAACGCATGTTAATTACTCAACCGGGCGACATTGTAACATCTGGACGTCAAAATTGCAAAAACTGTTTTCGGTGTCAACCAGCCGAAGCCACAGCCAGCCAAAGGTGGAAGATAATTTATTTGCACGTCCCTACCGCTCGTTGCGAAAGTCTCTACTACATGGTTGCTTTCCCCGGCGACCTGCGGTAGATTGGCCCCTCGTAGGCGTCATGGGAGCCACAGTACGTTGAAAACATTGCAGGAGACCGCGGAAATGAAATCTCGATAAAAGGAGTTGACATGGACATATCAATTGCATCCACAGTAAGTATAAGAGAATCTGGTCTTGATGAGTATTGGCTGCAAGATCAAATATACGAAAACCCTACATGCCTTGGACTTGGTGATTTAGAATCAGTTGCAAAAGAAAAGCAACAGTCTTCTGGTGGAAGGCTTGATATCCTACTAAAAAATCCAGAAGATGATTCGATGTACGAAGTCGAGGTTATGCTTGGTGAAACAGATGAGAGCCATATTGTCAGAACGATAGAATATTGGGATAATGAAAAAAGGAAATGGCCACAACGCCAACATTATGCTGTTTTAGTAGCTGAATGTATTACGAAAAGATTTTTTAATGTCATACATCTTTTTAGCCATTCAATACCGATTATTGCAATTCAGGTAAATCTTATAGTCTCGAACAATCAAAAGTTGCTTCATTTCTCAAAAATCCTCGACACCTACGAAGAGCCGGATGATGGCCTTGGGCCTGAAGAAATACATGATGAAGCATACTGGAGGAAAAAATCTACCTGGACGGTTGACGCAGCAAATGAACTACTTGCAACAATTGGCGATATATTTGAATCGCCATCGTTAAGTTATGTACAAAGCTACATAGCTATCAGAGTGTCGGGCAATAACTATTTTGAGATCCGTAAACGGAGCATCCCTAAATCACTTCTTAGTTTTCGTATATCAGACGATTATGCAGAAGAAGCAGCGAAATTATTAGATGAACAAAGTATTTCTTTTGTCCAAACGCGAAATCGCATCAAATTTACAGTTGACAAAGACTTTATTAAAAAACATGCAGATTTGTTAAAGCAGATCGCGGAATCGGTTAAAGAAACACGGAAGAAGTAGCTTACATTGTGGCATTGCAGGCTTACACTGAGGGTTCGCCGGGCTACGGGCGAGCCGCTGAGCCCGAAATACTTCGTCGATCAATGTCGTGATTGCACCGGTGCTGATGCTGCTCCGCAACGCCTACGGTTTTAAGGGGCTGCCTGGTTGTCGTCGGTGTTTTGTATTCGTTCGAGTTCCAGGTTGAACTTGTTTAGTCTGCCCTGTCCTTCTTCGTATTGGCTCTGGGCGTTTCGCAGGTGTCTGCCCAGGGTCTCCCATGTGCCGACAAAGGCGCCGAAGCCCGTCGCGACCCGACTGAGATCGCGGCAAATCTGCGCCGCCTGTTTTTCGATCTGCAATCCGTGCAGCCCCATCACTATCGTCATCAGGTAGGCGTACAGCAGATTCGGAGAGACGGAGATGACTTTTTTTTTCATCGCGTAATCCAGCACGTCAATCCTGTCGCTGCCGTAGTTGACGATGGTTTCGTAATAGATGTTCTCGGCGGGAATATACATCAGCGCGAAATCCAGTGTGCCTTCGTCCTGGTTGATATACGATTCGGCGATCTTGTCGATATGTTTGATGACGTCGCCCTGAAACTGTCGCCGCAGTTTTGCTTGCTGGTCCTGGTCGGCGGCGTTAATCATCGCCTCGAACGAAGGCAGCGGGAACTTGGCGTCTATCGAAACCGAGTAGTCCGGCAACTGCACCAGCGCATCGACGATTTTGCCGTTTCTGAAGGTGTGCTGCAATGCGAAACTCCGCGAGGGCAGCACTTCGGAAAGGATATTTTCCAGCGACCGTTCGCCCATCTGGCCGCGTAGTTTTGGATTTTTCAGGATGTTTTGCAGGCTTTGCACGTTCGTGCCCAGTTGAAGCATCTGTTCGCCGGCACCCTGGAGGTGGCCAATCTGCGTGTGCAGTTTTGTAAGTGTCTCCTGGCTGGTCTGGAGGAACTTTCCGACATTTTCCTGGCCGATCTGCAGATTCTTTGTCATGGCCTGGGCTGATGCGTCCTGGGCCGACCGAATCGCCTCCAACTGCTGCTGGAGCAGGTTGACTGTGGCGCTTTGCCGGGCGGTGTCCTGCCTGTCAGCGGTGATGTTTTTGATGACCACGACAAGCAGTGCCAGCACTATAATCACAAGAACCGTCAGGATGGTAATGACAATTGGCAACATTCAAAAACCTTTGAACTTAATATTATCGACTTTCGACAATCGTCATGCGTTCGCTGCTGAAACCGTAGTTCCGATCTTTGCTGATGATTTCGCAGCCGGTCTCGGTAACAAGGACGTCGTCTTCGATGCGAATGCCGAATTTGCCGGGCACATACACGCCTGGTTCGATTGTGATTAACTGGCCGGCCTTTAGTCTGCCCTTTGCCGTTTTTGTCAGGACCGGCTCTTCGTGTACCGCCAGTCCCAGGCCGTGCCCTGTGCCGTGGCCATGTACGGGAAGTGACTCCGCCTCGATCACTTCGCGTGCGGCTGCATCGACATCGGCCGGCAGTGCTCCTGCGCATACCTTGCTTATTGCCGCCTTCTGTGCCTGTCGAACGACGTTATGGGCCTCTTGATATAGCTTGTTGGGTTTGCCGAAACATATATTGCGGGCCAGGTCACAACAATAGCCCCGGTATCGTGCGCCGAAGTCTATCAGTATTGTATCGTTTTTCAGCAGTTTTCTGCCGCCTGGCTGATGATGATTTTGCGAACCGTTCGGCCCGAAACATATTATCGTATCGAAGGCGATCTGCATGCCCAGCTTTCGTATCTGCATTTCCAGGATACCGGCCAGTTCACTTTCGGTCATGCCGGCCCGCAGATATATGAGTGTCCTGCCGAGCGCTTCCCATGCGGCCTCGGCGGCGGTGCGTACCGCCCGGACCTCGTCAGAGTCCTTTATCTGCCGGAGATTCTCCACGATATCCGCAATGGGTTTGACGCGTGCGTTGAGGTTCTTTCTGATCTTCTCGGCTGTTGCCAGTGTGCAGCTTTTCTCTATACCCACCACTTTAATGGATTTGACCCGATTGACCAGTTTGGCTGCTGCCTTTGCGATGGCCCCTTTCCGTTCGACGATTCGGCAGCCGATGCACTCCTGCTCGGCCTGTTCGGCGTATCGGCTGTCGGTCAGAAGCGTCACGCCCCGACCGATGACTACCCAACTGTCGTGTCCCAGGAAGCCGGTCAGGTAGGTTACATTTTCCCGGCAGGTTACTATCAAACAGTCCAGTCTTTTGGCCTGCATCCGTTCCCGAACCAGTTTGACGCGCCTTTGCGTCGTTTGGATGTCCATTTCCACTCCTTAAAGTTACTATTATCGTAACATTTTAGCACGCAGGGTGCGTTTTAATGCCCCGTTTCTGACGGCATTGTACATCGGTCTAAAACACAGGCAAACGGCTAAATGCAAAAAAAGATATTATTTCAGTAACGAAAAACGAAAAACGAAATTTATTGTATCTGTTCGAAATTGAAATTGTTAGTCGGATGTGTTATACAGATGTTTTTCCGGAGATAATCGGGATTACTCATTGCGGTAAGGGGTTACAGATTTGGCAAAGAGAAGGAAAAAAGCGGGCTCATGGGCTGATCTTCGCCTTTTCGGGCCAAAGAAAAAGCGAAGGAGAGGGTTCTCGCCGCGTTTGACCGTCGGCTGGAAGGTCGTCAGGGGTCTTCTGGCGATTATGCTGGCCTGCGCCTTGGCCACTGTCGGGTGGTACCGTTTGGGAGGCCATGTGCAAGCTCTCCCCGGATCCCAGCCGCTTGCCAGCCCTGAACTGGTGGCTCCGCCCGACTGGGTGCGGAACAGTCCCGAATTGCAGGAACTGATAAAAAGAACCGCCGGCGGCGCGAATATACGTCTGACCGAAGATACCGTGAAGCTGGTCGCAACTAAATTGGAAAAACTATCCTGGCTGTATAATGTCAGTGTCCAGACAAGTGTCGCAGCACCACAGGGAGACAAACACCCTATAAAAACACTTCGTATCCAGGCCGGCTATCGCAAACCCGTGGCGATGGTAAAAAGGGGCTGGAAAAAATATTATCTGGCGTGGGTGACGCCGGAGGATCCTGTAAGCAACTACAGAGACAAGGCTGTGCTTGTGCTCAGACACATCGCAATCGAGGGGCTGCCGATTATAGAGATAACAGGTCTTCCGTCGCGAATACCTCTCGATGACGGTGTGGTTTGTTCCTTAGATGAAGTTGTCTCCACGGTCGAACTGTTGACAACCCTTGCCAGGATGGACCTCTCAACAACGCCGGACAAACCGCTGCTCAACGAACTGCGGAACATCGATTTGACCAATTACAACAAATCCAACGACAGTAGCAAGAGCCGTGTTGTAATCTATACCACAGACGGGGTGGCGATTTACTGGGGCGCCCCATATGGTCAATCCGCCATGGCTATGGAAACAACTGAAGAGGAAAAAATCGCCCAGCTATACGTACTCTACACGCAAAACGGCACGCTCAAAGGCAACTTCAAGTACATCGATCTCAGGGTGCCCAGGGTCATGTTCCCACGGCCTATGGACCAGTAATTTGCAACTCCTCGTGACTTATGGATCGATTTGATTCAGTGCGTTACGAAGCTGGTCGTATCCGTAGGGCATATCGTATCTATCGCAGAGGGCCCTGAATCCGGTTATCGCCTGTTCGCTTATCCGCCCCTGCGTCTCGGCTGGGAGGGCGTCTTTGCAACTGAATATCCGGCACCCGGCGAAACGATGTGCATGGACGGTGCATTGGCCCTTGTCGCGGTACGGACAGACGTCGCTGTCCATCTTCCTGACCTTGTTCGGGCCTGCATGTAACGCGAAATACGCCATCTCCGGCGTGGTGACGTACAGCCTGTGGTCAAAGTCCGCGAAGTCACAACACCGCCCGCACATGTCACAGCCCGTCCCCGTTGTCTGGCTGGAGGTATGTTCGGTGACCTGCAAATCAATCCATCTATAGATGTCGGCCACCTCCGTGATAATTCTGTCCTGTGTCACGGGGTCCACCATTTCTTTTGTCGGCGCAGCTCTTCGATTTCATCGAAGGCGTATAGTCTGCCCCGGTTGATGCCCGGGCATTTGGCGGCGGCGTAATCCCAGGCGTCCTTGGTTGACAGATTGCAGGACCAGAACGGCCAGATGCGGCACTGGTTGGGCCGAACCGGATAAATCGCACAGCCCCTGCCGGAACCGGTCGTCGTCAAAAAGATGCAATCTTTATTGTCCGCCCTTTCTACAATCGAACAGCGTTTGCCGTATTGTGTCAGGTATTTTTCACGAAGCTGATCGACGCCCATTGCCAGATGCCCGGCCAGCATATCGACCTCCCGACGAGTGATCCATATGTAGCCCTCATCCGGCCCGGCGCAGCAGTTGCCGCAGTGGGCACATTCAAAATGCAGCCCGCCAACGTACCACTTCGTGTTCATTTCACCCTTGGACATAGCCCAGTCCGAAACAGTCGGTACGTCCTCCATTGTCATTCCAGGGTCTTCGACTTGTCATTCCAGGGTCTTCGACTTGTCATTCCAGGGTCTTCGACTTGTCATTCCAGGGTCTTCGACTTGTCATTCCAAGGCCAACCTGTTATTCCAAGACCAACTACTGTCATTCCAAACTTGATTTGGAATCCACTGTCTTGGCGCATACAATGGATTCCTGCCTTCGCAGGAATGACACAAGGGCATCTTCGGTTTCGAATAAATCCTCCC
>SDBV01001101.1_pt1 | contig 40093 bp, 46 predicted proteins | sample 2277081 | NCBI WGS metagenome assembly SDBV01 (sample SAMN10402039, study PRJNA504765) | marine sediment metagenome | isolation source: marine sediment core GS10_PC15, 223 cmbsf | place: Arctic Ocean: Southern Knipovich Ridge | collected 2010
CAACACATGGCCGGCAAGGTGGCGAAAATGAACAGGAAAATATTTAAGCGAGGGGCTGGAAATGGCTGATAGGAAAGAAACACTCGCGGAAATCCGCGACAGAAGAGACTACAGACACAGGACTTACAGCATCAACAGGCACACCGAGAATGTTATCGATCGCCTTCTGTCTGAGGCGATTGACCGGGGACTGCTACGCGAAAATGCAGTGGTACGAGAAAAATCACGTTTGATCCGCTTCGCCATTGCCCATCTTTGCCCCACTTCCTCGCATAAAGACATTGACAAAGCACTCAGAATCATTGAAAACAACTTGGAGCTTTGGGACCGGATGTAATCGAACCGACCGGCGCTCCGCTCTCGAGCCTCTTGACAATCCAACACATATGATAGTATTTTTGAAATCGAGCGCGTGAGCGACAGCGTTCCGAAGCTCAAGGGATAAATAGCTTGACGATAGCTTGACGTCTGACGTCTTCTTCCCCTGGCGGTGTCGCTCCCGCCAGGGTTTTTTATTTTTTCATGTCGCTATTTCTCAAGATGTTACATATAATTATATGTGTCGGAAAGGTCAAAATGGATGTTTCAGTGCTTGTCAAAGCCTTCGTCAAGGAAATCGCTGAAGCGATGAAAGAGCCTTTGCAGGAGATCGCCCGGCGGTCTCTTTCTGAAGCAAGAAGCTATAGATACCCTCGCCTTATCCCCGTCACGGAATGGAATAAATACCACGCTTGGCCCAAAATCGCACACCTGCGGAAGTTGATTTTATTCGCTGATACGAATGACTTCGAAGAGGTCCTTGTCCGTGTCGGCCAGGGGCAAAGGAAATCCGTTTTGATCGACGAGGAGAAGTTTTTCAAGTGGGTTGAAAAGCAAAACCTGAACAAGGAGTGATCATGGAACGTGCAGCAGTTGAAACCAGCAGTGGGTTCGAATTGAGACGTGTTCTGAGGAGAATTCGCCTCACGATTAAATATGGTTCAGGACACCTACTCAATTGGTTCGGTTTCCCCGGCTTTATCAAGCCCATGTCGTTTTATGACGGAGTGCTTGGTTGCCAGATCACCATCAGGAACAGTCATGTTTACACGAAGCTCACCATCGGAAACCGGGATTTTTATTTCTATCGAAGCACAGGCGGATATGATGGTTCAGGAGCGTCGATAGTCTCGAAAAAGGGAGACTTCCAAAGCGGTCAGGAAGCAAGCCCTAATCGTTGCAGGGCGGATTCAGTGCCTCGATAAGATCCTGTTCTTCGGCTTTTCTTGTGGCTTCGTTGGAGGAACTGCCGTGGGCGTCAATATGTGTGATACCCAATTTTCTCGCGCACTCGGCCTTGTGGTGATTCTCAAATCTTCCTTCGAGAGTGCTGGTTTCTCCAACATAGAGAGGCTTTTCCACGGCGAGTTCAGTCATTCTTTTTACGAAGATGTAATTTCCGGGCTCGTCGCTAAACTCGTGATTGAGTAGGTAAGTCCTGTATTCGTATTGTTGACCCGATCTGCCCACCCAAACTTTTCTACCTATAGCCATGACGATCTCCTTTTATGTAGTCAACGGTGGTAATCTATGGTACTGATAGATAATACAAAAGCCCTCTCCTTGAATTCTTCGAGAAATCTCCCTATCTTGACTCTCGACGAATCAGCAGTAAAGAGCATCGCTGAGATGCGGTGCTCACAAGCCCAAAATTCCTTTTTGGGTGGATTTCGGGTCGCCGTGAGGCCCCGACAGCTTGTACTGCTGAGCTGGTCAAGTCCACCCAGGAAGGACTTTCTCATGTTTACCCACCTGTTACCCAGAGGTCAACCGGCCCACCCGGATCAATCCAAGTCAATCATTTCAACCAGTCACATGAAAGGGGTATGCCATGAACTCCCTCATATCAACTGATGCGATCCGGGACCGTATTTATACCGTCCGCGGACAGAAGGTTATGCTCGACCGCGACCTTGCTGAATTCTACGGCGTAAGAACAAGCCATTTAAATTACAATCGCAAGCGAAACCAGGACCGTTTCCCTTCTGATTTTGTGCTTCAACTCACGAAAGAAGAAGTCGATTTTTTGAGATTAAAAGATTTAACCTCAAGAGACGGTCATGGAGGATTGCGCTATCTCCCCTATGCTTACACCGAGCACGGTGCAGTTCAGCTTGCTGCCGTTCTTCGCTCCGATCGTGCAAGCAAGATCAGTGTGAAAATCGTCCGGGCTTTCGTCGCCATGCGCGACCAGATCGCCGACCAGATCGCCCAAAATCAGCTCGCCGACGGCAACGGGAACCCGGTCTACGACAAGATCCGGGCACTCGTTCGTCACCTGCTTCGGGAAGAATTAATATGGGCGAGTTGTGAAAAGGAATCAGATGAAATTAAAGCTCAACAAACGCCTGAGCCGAAATCTGAATCCAGGTCGCTTTTCGTCAAGTTCCTGGCTTCCGAAAATCAGGAACAACACCTGCGCAAACTGAGGGCGATGCGGACCCGCAAGCATCAAACCTACAGCATGGACGAGCACACGCTTTACCTGATGAAATTGTTGCTTGAGTCTGCGTCAGGGTTTGGTGTCATTACAGCCGCAGAAGTAAAGATGTCGAAATCACGGCTCATACGTTTCGCTATCGCGTATTTATGCGGCTCGGATAGCGTCGATGACCTCAGAAATGCGGTCCAGATCATCGCTGATAACATTGAGCTGTGGTCAATAGTCTAAATCGACCGGTTGAATAATGCCGATATAAGTATCAGGTTTTATTCAACTTTAAGGAGGGTTTCAAGATGAGTGGACAGAAACAGGAACAGGGAAAACAAAGCGAAAACGCCCGGAAATTGAGGCGACTGCTGGACAACCTGAACGGGAACCTCAATAAGGTCAACTACACGCTTTCGCAGCTGAAGAACGATTCCGTGGAAATCGGTGAGATCGTCAACTCGTCATGTGTTGATCTGGAGTTCACCGCGGTTGCTATCGCTCACGGCATTGACTCGCCTGATGCGTTGAAAGCGACGCTACGACTCGTCGACCTGGGCGGACTGCTCGACGTTCTCGAGGAATTCAACGCCACCGACCCCGCCTATCTCGAGCGACTTCTGAGGTGGGGAAAAGCGGAGGAAGTGAAAACGGAGGCCAAGACCGGATGAAACCCGGTCAGCGTGTAAGAATGCGCGGGGTGGATGACCTGTCAATGGTTAGCGGCACGGTTCAGCAGGTCATCCCCCGCGAGAAATCGGCGGGGGGAGAACTCTGTATCGTCGAGTGGGATGATAGACGGGTTCTCCCCCATGCTGCCAGGAAACTCAAGCTATTGGAGGTAGGATGCGAAAATACAGAGCGTCGCAGTTAAACCGCTTGCTTGCGTGCCCGCCATCGCACCGTGAAGGTGAGCTGGAGATTCGCGAGGACACCGAGATCGCCCGAACAGGTTCCGCCCTGCACCATGCGATGGAAATTTGGGTGTCCGAGGGTAAAGCGCTTGATGCCGTTGACCTTGCGAAGGAATTCAACGTCAGTGACGCGGACGAAATCGCCATGTTGTTCAAGTTTGGCCTGCAGCTGTGGGACGAGTTGAAGGATTATTTCCCTGAGCCAAAGACCGAGGTCGGCTTCGAAGCGCAACTCGCCGATGATGTCATTTTAACCGGACACATGGACCTGGTGAGTGTCTCGGGGAAATCCGAGCCGCGAGTACTTGACTACAAATCCGGATGGGTCAAACAATGGCCTGTAGAGCAGCTGAAGGGTTATGCCCTGGGTGCCGCTGCCGCTTTCTCCGCAACCAAGGCTACCGTCGTAGTAGCAAACCTGCGCGATGGATCCTACGACGCCCGGACCTTCGAAACGGACGAGTTAAAAGCGTTCGGCCGGAAAGTGATCGCGGCGGCGCGAGCGGTCGACCAGGATAAATACGAAGTGGGTGACCACTGTACGTTCTGCCCCTTATCCCACTCCTGCCCGGCTCGGGGTGCCTTGGTTCGCTCGTCGGTGAATGCGCTGAGCGATATGACAACCGACACAATAGCGGGGATCGCCGACGACGGAAAGCTGGCAGAAATGCGCATGGTAATCAGTTCCGTTGAAAAAGCCGTCAAGATTGTAAAAGAAGGAATTCGTGATTTAACTATCGCCAGGGGTGTCGTCGACCTTGGCAACGGGAAAGAGCTGTTCATGCAGGATTATGAACTCAAGGGTATTTTGCCGTTAAAGGCATGGCCTATACTCAAAGAACATCTCTCTCGCGAGCAGCTGGCCGGGGCTATAATTATCAAGGTTACGGCTGTGCAAGATGCCGTCGCAGCGAATACGTCCGGTGGCAAGGGCGCTGCTTGTGCCGCGATTCTCGATGTACTCGACAAAGTCGAGGCCATAAAAAGAACGAAACATAAAAGAATTCAGACAAGAAAGAGAGTGGAAAATGCCGAAGAAAAATAACTTGCTGGCGATCAGCAAGAAAGCTGAGTTGTCGCGATACCATACAGTCTTCGAAAACTTGAGTCCGATTGCGCTGATATCGCCCGAGGAGGCGAGACGAAACGCGAATATCGCATTCGACGTTTTCAGAAAGCCGACGCTCGAAAAATGTTCGGACGAGAGCAAATGGCTTGCTGTTTACAGCCTCGCAAAAATCGGCTTAAATCCTGATCCCGTGATGGGTCATGTTGCCGTGGTCCCTTTCAAACATCGTGACAAAAAAACCGGCGAAACCGTGTTTATCGCGACAGTGTTGCCGATGTACCAGGGGCTGATTGAACTTGCGCGACTCTCGGGAAAGGTTCTGAACATTCGCTTCGGAAAGGTCTATCGGTCGGAAATCGATGCGGGCCTTTTTGAGTTTCGAGGTGGCATTGAACAGGTTCTTACACATACGCCTTACTGGATGGCTGGCGCGGATCCACCTAAAAATCCGAAAGAGGATTTAGTGGCAATCTGGATTGTCACGACGTACAAGGACGGAAGCAGTACTGCGAATGCCTATCCCGCCGCTGAATTGGCTGAAGCAATGAAAAAATCGAGGGCAAAGGACGAGGGTCCGTGGATCACTGATTGGGAAGCTATGATAATCAAAACGGCCATCAAACGTGAGTCGAAAAGTTGGCCGAAAAGCCCGCCCCTGGCCTACGCTGTTGCCGCTGATGAAGCGATCGACCGCGGGGACCAGATCGACACTCTGGCCGATCTCGCCGAGGCCGAGATAGAGGGCGCCGATAGCGCACCGGCATTGCTCGAGGGAGAACAGCGTTTTCGTGGCCCAAAACCACATACAGAAGTAAGCAGCGCCGACAAGACGCAGGAAACGCCCGGAGAAACGTCAGAGAAGCCCCAAGATGAACGATCCACCCCCGAGACGACCAATGACACTACTCCACCGAAAACGGGCAACCTGACGGTCAAACGTGTTCTCGATGCGCTGAAACCCTTTGGTAACAAAGGTGCGGATCGTGAAGAGCTGCGAAAAAGCCTTGATTCGAAGAACGTTGATTCCGATGACAAGCGTTTGATCAATTTCCTGTCCCTTGTGATCAAAAACGGTCATCTCGGTCAGCCTGTCGAAAAACGCATTTACCATCCCGACCACCATCCGGCAAACCGGAAAGACCGGGAGCAGGTTGATCAGAAGGAGAAGCCGTCCGAAGAGATACACCAGAGTAACACGGAGTTCGCCAGGACGTTCGGCGAATCCGGCCCTGGTAATGAGGATTTCGACGAGAAACCACAACTATCGAAAGATGAATTCAACCTTTAGCGGGGGCCATAGGAAGCGATGGATACTGCGCCTCCGTTTGATAATCAGGCGGAACAGGGTGTTCTCGGGTCGATTCTCATCGACGATACAGCTTTCGCCAAGGTTGTAGAAATGTTGTCAGCTGAGAGTTTCTATTCGATCAGGCACATCCTCATTTATGCGGCCATGCAGACGTTATTCGACGAGGGACGCCCGACCGATCTGGTCATGGTTTCGGCTGAACTCAAGCGGAGAGCGAAACTATCGGCGGCCGGTGGCGACTGGTACATCTTCGAATTGGGGGAGACGGTCCCCTTCCCAAGGAATGTCGTGTATTACGCTCAAATCGTCCAGGAGAAAAGCGAATTAAGACAGCTGGCAATAATGGCTGGCGAAGTCGGAGCGCAAGCCTATGACCCCGCGTCTAAATCGAGTGATATAATCAATGAACTCGCGTCTCGTGTTTTCGACGGCCGCGCACCAAAAAAAGAGTATCGGGCTTTGTCGTCGGTCGTCGAACGGGCCTATGAGCTGGTCGAGTCGACGAAACTGGATGGTGTGCCGGCGAACGTTATCCGGACCGGTTTCAAGTGCTTGGACGACGAGCTGATTGGTTTTATGCCTAAAGAGTATATCGTTCTCGGCGCTCGCCCGTCGATGGGCAAAACGGCATTGGCACTAAGATTTTCGCTTAATGCCGCGAAAAACAATATCCCGGTCGGATTTATCTCGATTGAAATGTCGGAGACCGCCCTGGGCATGCGGCTACTCGCGATGGAAAGCGGCGTGTCGCTACGTCAAATGCGCCGAGGCTGGATCAGCCGCGAAGAACTCGAGAAGATCAAGGAGACTCAGAAAAAACTCAGCACCTTGCCGATCTACGTTGACGACACTGCGTTACAAAATTCAACCACTATCCGGGCGCGGGCGCGTCGGCTTCAGGTTCAACATGAAGTAAAGCTGATCATCGTGGACCACCTGCAGAAAATTCAGCCTATGGACGATAAAGAGACTTCACTTCCGGCAATCACAACGAAAAACTCTGCACAACTCGTGATGCTTGCAAAGGAGTTGAACGTGCCGATATTCGTCATTTCTCAGTTGTCGCGCGAGCTCGAGAAAGGCAGAAGGAATAAAAGGCCGCAACTATCGGATCTGCGAGAGTCCGGTTCTATCGAGCAGGATGCCGATGTCGTGCTAATGATTTATCGCCAGGCGTATTACGATATCCAAGACCCTAAGAAGCGCAACGAAGAGCTGGATAACACGTCGGAGATTTTTATTGCCAAGAATCGAAACGGTCCTCAACGGCACGTCGAATTATTATTTATGCCTGAAACCGCTGATTTCGTTCCACTGGAAAAGGACCACGAGACTCCACCGGCGCACCAAGGAAAGATAATCGGGCTCAATGACGACGACGATGACGACGACGATGACGATCTCTTCAAGGGTGACGACAACGACGACGACATACCGTTTTAATACAGGAAATTATCTGATGAACGAAACTATTGAGGCAAAAATAAAGCAAGGCGAGGAGGCGCTGGTTGCGCTTTTCGCTCTGCTGATGGTCGCCGACCCGTTGGCTCGCACTCTGGCAAGCGACCTGCGACTCGGCGCGGTAATCGGTGATGGACGACAGGCCGATGCGAAGTGTTTCGTCAGAGTTTTCCGAACGATAATGGACGGCCCGTTAGGGTCGGTATTGCGAAAGCAATGGGAAGGGGAACAGGAAGATGATTCTCGCAATTGATCCAGGTACGGAGATGGGCTATGCCTACTCCGTTGATGGTTTGGTTTCGCCGCGTTATTGCGGTGTGGTGCAGCTCCGCGGTGGCCGATTCGAAGGCGGGGGAATGCGATTCTTGCGGGTGCGACGTTGGCTCGATGAGATGAAACCGAAGGAAATCTATTACGAGGAGGTTCGCCGGCATCGGGGAACCGATGCGGCGCATATCTATGGCGGAATCGTAGGGATGATCACAAGCTGGTGCGAGGAACACGATGTGCCATATCGGGGAATTCCGGTCGGTACGATCAAAAAATGGGCGACCGGTAATGGCCGAGCAGACAAGAAGATGATGGTTGCTGCGGCGAAAGAAAAATTCGGCTACGAGGGCGAGGACCACAACGAGGCTGACGCGATGTTCATCCTGGACAACGCTCTGAGGGTAACATTTTAAGAAAGGGAAAGAACCATGAAAAGAGACAAAGAAAACGAGACGGTAAAAGGGAGTCTTGATGTTGGAGATTCCGGGTCCGGCGAGGTAGCCGAGAAGGAAGTAACCGAGGCGGCTGAAAGGACTCTTGAAGCAACGGGTTACGGACCCACCAAGGAGCCTGGCGAGGAGAAAGAGAAACAGGTCGAAGAGGCGAAAAAACGCGAAGAGCAGGAGAAGCATAAGGTCGAATCTGACTATGACCGGTTGCTCAAAAGGGTCTTCGAGCTTCAGGATATGACCAATACCCCCGCCTGGCAGCTTTTTTGGAAAAGGCTCCAGAACCTTCGTCACCAACATGCGCTCGAGATTATCACCGAGGAAAAAACACGCGATATGATTCGACACCAAGAGGCAATCAAGTTGATCGACTCGATCAAAAAGCAGGTTGTCGAGCCGACAGGCGATCTCGACTCGTTCTGCGGCGCCTACCCATTGTTTACGCCTCATTTTAGGCACCGCGCCACCTGGAATGATGCACTTGGGACGGTACAGATCAAGAAAGTCAGCTGATGATATGGGCTTTCCTTGCGGGAATAGTTGTCGGTCAGATCAGTTTGTTCGTGATCCTGGCGTTTTTCAAAGGAGCGAATCCGGATCGACACCGTAAATGATCGCCTGATCATCCAACGCCGGCGAACTTTAGAAAAAGTGGCGCGATTTGATTGTTGGGCATTGAAACACAGGAGGAAAGTGCGAAATGAAAATTCATCGGATTGAAATTAAGAACGTCCTCGGGATAGAGGAGGTGAGCATTGAGCCGAAAGACTCGATCATTGAATTGACAGGCGAAACGGGAACAGGCAAAACGAGTATCCTTCGGGCGATTAAGGCTGCCCTCGGTGGACGCGGAGAAGCTCCGAAAGAGTTCATCCGCGCCGGCGAATCTTGCGGGACCGTCAAGGTCTGGATCGGTAATGAGCAACCTGAATTCTTGGCGGAACTTCAACAACGGATTAATCCCAAAACTGGCGAACCCTCCCCGCTGAACTTTTCTCTGATAGATCTGCAAGAAAAAAAGGAGGTTCGATCTCCTCAGACTTATCTCAACGAGATCGGTGTAAAGGTCGGGCTGGACTTCCTCAAGTTCCTCCAGCAGTCTCCCACGGAACAGATTGAGTCCCTGCGGCGCGTCGTGGTGATGGACGTTGACCTTGATAAGATCGACGGTAAAATCGCCAAGCTGGTAGAGGATCGGATATTCTCAGGACGAGAGGAGAAGGCCCTTGCCGGTACGCTGGAGATAAAGACTAAAGAGGTGGCGCAGATGCGCTCGGGAGATATTCCCGATGCGGAGGTCTCGGCTACCGATCTGAATCGGGAGATTCAAGCAGCGCGAGATAAACAGGACGAGATCACTATTGTAAAGATCGAAGTAGATCAACGCACGGCGAACGTCCAACGTCTTAGGGCTGAGATAGAACAACTCAGAGAGCGTCTCGATTTAGAGGGTGCAGAAATGGAATTGGCGGAACAACGGCTTAGAACCCTCGGCACTGCTCCCGAGATTGAACCACTCCTCGAACAGTTTGAGAAAATCGAGAAGGTCAACCAAGCCGTCCGGGCGCGGGATGGGCTCAACATCCTCCGGAAGAATCATGCGGAGGAGAATGAGTTGTATAAGTCACTCACAACACAGATCGAAACCCTCCGGGCGCAGAAGCTCAAGGCATTCCAAGAGGCCAAAATGCCGGTCGAGGGAATGACGTTTGACAGCGAAGGGATCAGGCTCAATGGAATACTGTTGACGGAATGCGCGGGCATGGAGCAATTCCGCGTTGCGTTGGGGGTCGCCCTCGGCAGTGGCGAGACTCACTTCCCGCTGCTGATCGCCGACAGCGGAGACCAGCTCGGCGGGGAGTCGTTCGCCGTAGTAGAGGCTGCCCTAAGCGAGCGGGGTGCTCAACTCTTCATCACGACGCGGAACCAAATATCCATCGACCCTATCATCATTGAGGGCGGAAAGGTCAAACAGCCATTAGAGTTCTGACCGCAACGCGGAAACCCGCTCGGTTACTGACGGAGGAGAACGATGAAAGAGCTACCGATTGTTATGTCCGCCGAGAGTATCCGCGCCATTCTCGACGACAAGAAAACGCAGACGCGGCGAGTGATAAAAACTCAGCCGATGCGGGCGACTAATGATTGGACGGAAAACGCTGAACCGAATGAAGTTGTTATGTATCGTGGAGACTTAACACGATTGGCTGAAAGCAGGGGCCGAAACAAGCGAGCTGCCGGCATATTGACCCCGGTCAAGGTCAGGTGTCCTTACGGTCAGCCTGGCGACCGGCTTTGGGTGCGGGAGACGATTTATTACAACCTTAAAGCAAACAACTTCTACTTTGCTGCCGATAAAAAGGGCTGTGGTTTCAAGATATTCCAGCACTTTAAAAGAAAAACCTGTCCCTCTATTCACATGGCCCGATGGGCCTCTCGAATCACACTTGAGGTGGTTGCTGTCCGAGCAGAACGAGTGCAAGATATTGGACATAAAGATATTATTGCCGAGGGATACGCAGAAGGCAAACTTCCCCGTTCGAGTTTTTTCCTGGCAACAATCAATTTCAAGAATATATGGGATTCTCTCAACGCCAAGCGCGGATTCGGGTGGGACGAAAACCCCTGGGTGTGGGTAATCGAATTTAGGCGGCTACGGCTGGAGGAGGAATCAAAATGCCAACCGGAATAGAATACGTCGACGAGGTTCTGAACGTCTCGGCTGGCTGCCAGCGGGTCAGCGAGGGCTGTGAGCACTGTTGGGCTGAACTGTCCGCCTGTCGGCTCGCCAGGAACCCCCGGGTCAGCAGGATCACGCAGAAGACCTATCGGTCTGTGATAACCAAGACAACCGATGATAATCGGCTGAAGCTTTTTCCATCCGCAGTTTCACGTGGACGCTGGAACGGCAAGATTGAGTTAATGCCCGAACGGCTCGGGGAACCGTACAAATGGCGGAAACCGAAGTGGATTTTAGTCAACTCGATGAGCGACCTGTTTCATGAGGATGTGCCGCTCGGGTTTGTCGAGAAGGTGTGGAGCACGATGTTCGATTGCCCACAACACACTTTTTTGATTCTAACCAAACGCCCACAGAGACTACTTAATTTTGCCAACCAGATGTACAGCTCCGGGAGGAAGGCCAACCATAAAAACATCAGGGTTGGCGCATCCATCGAGAACCAGCGACGCGCCGACGAGCGGTTGCCGTACCTGCTGAGCCTGGCCGCAATGGGCTGGAAAACGTTCGTCTCGTGTGAGCCGCTGTTGGGGCCGATAGATTTAACCGAATGGCTTGAGGGTGGGCTTATTTGTGACAGTTGCGGGGCAGAAATGAACAACAGCTATAAGGGCGAGGTGCACGAAAGTCTTGGTGACATATCTGACAGGTTCCCCAACTTATGCGGCCACGCTGTTGAAAAGCCTTTCCTCGACTGGGTAATTGTCGGCGATGAAAGCGGCCTGAACCGCCGTCCCTGCGAGCTTGATTGGGTTCGTGATATACGGGACCAGGCGATAGATGCGGAGATTCCATTCTACCTGAAACAACTACACTACCCCCACGGATCGAAAATCTCACTGCCAACGCTCGACGGGCGGGTGTGGGACCAGCTGCCATGAGAATAATACGAGTGTTTCCAAGACGAACCTCGTTTACGCCACAAGATGAACTCGCGTTCTCTGGTCGTGATGCCTGGCCGGGACTGTTTCGACCCGGAGCAAACGAAGTCCATGTAAGTTGTCTGTTCTTAGGAGACCGATTCAGGGCGGAGGGTCTGGCTGAGGCCTGGGATGAGCACTATCCGGGGAAAGTGCTCTTGGGCGGGCCTGCCTTTGATGATCCAGGAGACGAGTTCACGCTAGGGCGGTATGTACGGGAGGGGATAACGATAACCAGTCGCGGGTGTCCGCGGCAGTGCCCGTGGTGTGTTGTGCCGAAGCGTGAGGGCAAGCTGAGAACGTTGACGATCTATCCGGGAAATAACCTGGTCGACAATAATCTGTTGGCCTGTCCCGAAGATCATCAAGAGGCTGTTTTCGAGATGCTACGAAATCAAAAGCGGATCATTTTTTCAGGTGGGCTTGATGCCCGGTTACTTGAGGATTGGCACGTCGAAGAATTTAAGAAACTCTCCATCCGCGAACTGTGGTTTGCGTCTGACACACCCGACAGCCTGAAGCCGTTGCGCCATGTCTCCGAGATGTTCGAGGGGGTTTGGAATCATCTAAGCGTGAACGAGAAACGGCGACGGTTGCGATGCTATGTGCTGATCGGCTTCGGCGACGAAACGCCTGACGAAGCGAAAGAACGCCTGAAAGAGGTATGGAGGCTTGGGTTTCTCCCCTTTGCACAATTCTACCGTGGTCTGGGTGAACAGATCAAGACCTCGGAATGGGCGGATCTGCAACGTCGGTGGTCACGGCCTGCCGTAATGTTCGCTGATCGTGAACAGGCGGAAATGCCGGATGGGAATAATTGAATGTCTTGGCTCTATTTGCCGGATACGGAGGAATTGAACTCGGGCTCGACCTTGCCGGAAAAGTCTGTGGCTTCGTGCCTCGAACAGTCTGTTACGTGGAGATCGAAGCGTTCGCCGTGGCAAACCTGGCTAAAAAGATGGCGGAAGGTTTCGTGGATGAAGCGCCTATCTGGAGTGACGTTACCACGTTCGACGGCCAACCGTGGCGCGGAAAAGTGGATTGCATCACTGCCGGAGTCCCCTGTCAGCCAGCATCACAAATTGGAAAGAGGCTTGGGGCAAAGGATGAACGGTGGCTCTGGCCTCACCTCTGGCGATTACTTGACGAGATTCGACCGGCACTCGCTTATATGGAAAACCCCACCGGAATTGTTCGAGAAGGATGGGGTGACATTCTCGGGGCACTGGCCGCTCGCGGGTACACTGTCGAATGGGATCGTTTCACCGCGAATGCCCTTGGCGGCGATCACGTCAGGGAGCGGATATTCGCTCTGGCCGCTTCTCCCGACGCCTGCGGCAACGGACTGGAAAGGATCAAGCCGTCCTGGACAGCGACGGGGACAGTTGGCCGAAACAGTTGGCGGGGTTCCAATGCCGGACGATGTAGAAGAGATAATGGGACTCCCTATAGGGTGGACCGCATTGAAGCCCTTGGAAACGGGGTCGTTCCGATTGTGGCGGGATACGCATTTGTCACTCTTGCGAAACGCATTGGGCTGAAAATATCGGAGGCAGCACTTTGAATAAGGGATCACCGAGGCGGACGATACTGCGCTATCAAGGCGGGAAATGGCTGTTGGCACCGTGGATTATCAAACATTTCCCACCGCACCGTATCTACGTCGAACCCTACGGAGGGGCTGCATCGGTACTACTACGTAAACCAAGGTGCTACGCAGAGGTATACAACGATATGGCAGGCGAAGTTGTGAACGTTTTCCGTGTGTTACAAAATCCAAGCTAGGCGGCAAAATTGGAACGCTCGCTTCGTGTGACTCCATTTGCCCGCTCGGAGTTCAATCTGGCCTACCTACCATCGGACAATCCGGTGGAGTGGGCACGGCGGTTGATGATTCGTTCATTTATGGGCTTCGGTGCGGATGCGGTATCGGGAATTACGGGCACAGGATTCCGAGCCAACAGTAACCGTAGTTGGACTATTCCCGCACATGACTGGGCTAACCTACCTGATCATGTAGAAACATGGGTTCAGCGATTAGCGGGGGTGGTCATAGAACAGCGCGACGCAGTAGAGGTGATTCAACAACACGATTCGCAGGAAACGCTGTTTTACATCGATCCACCGTACCCACACCAGACCAGGGGGAAGGGGTCACATAACCGCATACATAGGTATCGTCATGAGATGAGCGATGACGATCATCGTGAACTGGCGGCGGCGCTGCATGGAGTAGAGGGGATGGTTGTGCTCAGCGGATATTCATGTGAACTTTACGACGAATTATACCCGGATTGGGAGCGGGCAGAACGAAAAAGCTATGCCGATGGGGCGCATTCCAGGACCGAGGTGTTGTGGTCGAACGAAGCGGCATGGAATGCACGGTCACCCGGTCCGCTTTTCCACCAGGTGGAGAAATCGAATGCTTCCTGATGAACACTACCGCACATTCCGACCGGTTTCAGCCGATCCTTGTACCGACTGCGGTACTACTGAGCCAGGCTGGAGGTCTGTCAACAGGCAATGCTCGAAGTGTGCTACCGTGGAAGCGCGAACTAAAACTTCAGATATAAAGGTGCCAATGCAGCTTTCGAGGCGTGCCGGCCGGAAGAAAAAGAAAGTTACGGACCCTAACCTGTCCGAGTCCTCTTCTGCCACCCACGCATGAAACGCTTTTGTGTAGGATCCCTTTCTCCTATCTCCACGAATCGTGCACCACGAAGGTTCTCAAGCATAACGAGTAGCACATCAGCTTCACTTTCCAGACAGCTTTTAAGCACCATCATTGTTAATGGTCCAAGCTTCCCGTCAAGCGCAATGTCCGACCAGGATTGACCGTCACGGTTCAGCGAATTCAAGGCTCGCTGCAGATAGCGCACAGCTTTTTTCGGTCCTGAATTCACCGCAAAGTCGAAGAGCTGATCGGCCACCGCCTGGTCGGTGATCTCGTCGCCGTATACCCGGTCCCAATAGAGCGATCGATATAAATTTCTGACAAGGGATTCAAGTTCTTTACGTTTCGAATCCGCGTCTATTCCTTCCTCGTCGAGAATCTTCCAGCCAAGCCAATCAGGATGAGCCTTACGGCTTATTCCGTGGTATGTCTCGCCCCCGCGGTCGGTTGGATCGTTGACATACCCGCCCTCATGCGCCATTGTCCCCTTGAACGCCTTCTCGAAATCAGCCATCGGCTTTAAGTCCTCTTTTCTGGCCGCGAATATAGGCTCTGAGTCCGTTCGAGACCGCGCACAACATCGGGATGTAGATTTTGTCCTCGATCAGCTCCCAAATCTTTCCGAGCTTGCTGTTACCGAGCTTTGACAGCCTGACACCATGATAGAACCCCGTTGATTCAAGCTTGTCGTTAGATTTCAGGCCGAACACCACCGCCTTGAAACCAGCCCACAGTCCTCCAAACCCGAGGAACCCCAAGGCTACGCTGGCTATTTTCGCAATCGTCCCGGTAGCACCCTCGTCGCTGAGTACGTTGATCAGCAGTTCAAGAATTTTTTCCATGTTTTACCTCTTCCGTTTGTGGTTGTCGAGATGGTCGTCGACATCTTTTCGCAGATCTTTGATTCTCTCGTCGTGGCGATCAGAAGTTCTGACGCTGTTGATAAGCAATTTTTCGATCTTTCCCACCCGCCGATTCATTGGTATCAGTGAACCACCGAGCAGCGCATTGATCGCCAGGCTCGAAAACGCCACGACCCAACCCGGTTCTACTTGCATCTCGCCCTCTCTCTGCTACACATAAGTATATGTATTACAATGACATAAAAAATCAATCACCCCATGTCTTATCTCACCAGTTTGCGGATCGTGATATTCGCCGAATCCGCCGCCACGCCCCCCTCATTTTTCGCGTAGAGGAAAATACCGGTGCCTTCGAGAAAAGATTCATAGCTGGTACTGATGTCAAAGGCTTTGGTCAAGCTGTATGCCTTTACCGTTTCTGGTGCCAAATCGAGATCGACAGCCGCGTCAATCGCCAATGAATCGCCGACTGCAAGCCGGGTGCCCGTCAATGACCTGGCGGCCGTTTTCACCCAAATGGTCAGATTGTCCAGCTCTGTTCCGTTTTTCAGGCTGTCGGTCTGTTCCATCACCAGGATGAGTTGCCCTCCAAATTTCCTGTGCTGCCACAGCGGCACGTACACGCTGTCCGTTGAGGCACTGTCCAACAGCAGCGTCTCGCGTAGCCATTCCGATACTTGAGCTGTCGAACTGACTACATAGCCAAAAATCAGAAATAAGATCAGAAAAAGTCGCTTCATCGTTCAATTCTCCTTGTTAGGCTGTGTTATCAAAGCATTCGCATACGATCACACCGCTTTGGATATACGTACAAACCATATGATCTCCTTGGGCTGGCGACCAGTCCACCCCGGCGTTGCCCTTCAGAGCCGTCCCCGTAAAATCAATAGTGGTTAGAGCATCCCCAAAATAAACGGTAAATTTCTGTCCTATGAATGTCAGATCACCGAAGCTCGTGATCGTTGTCGCACCCATGTTCGCCGTTTTCCACATTTGGCTACGGCCGATGCTCGGTGTCGTGTCGCCATCTTCAAAGGTGAAAATGTTATTAAAATGCGGACGGCAATATCCGACGCCGGTGAACGTATAGAACGCGGAATCGCCGGTTTCGGCGGAAACGGGACCCGTTATCTCCTGCATGTTGTTGTTGCCGTAATCCTGAACCTGTGACAGATTGAGGAAATAGAAAGGTTTCCAACTGGTTAAGTTGAAAAATCTGATCGCCCCCAGAATAACCAACTGAAATTTTCCATAAAAAACATGCGATTCAACCGTCCTGTCTTGCAAGTGACTGAACCAACAGCTTTCAACCGTAAGCAATATCGCACCAGCTTTGCCGTTATATATATCCGCAGCGTGTACCTCCGTATCACCGAGATGGTTGCTCTCAAAGTGGATGTTTTTCAGGTGCGACCTCATGCCAGTTGACGAGTCTGAATCGTAAATCACACCGCTCCGGTAGTTGCCCTCAATCGCCCCACCAAGAATGTGCTGAGAGTTCGCAATCCCATAAGTGTTGTAATGGCAATTTATGTTCCGGAAAAACGACGCATTCGCTGCTTTACAACGTACCCCTAACCAGTTGTACTGTGTGTGTATGTTTTCAAAATCCCAATAGAAGCAACTGTCGATGTGAATTCCCTGCTGCTTGAACCCCATCACGGTAATGTTACGAAGAACACCCCGATGCACGTTCTTGATCTTTATTCCTGTATGGTTGTTCGGAAAGGTGCCGGTTTCCGGATTAAACCCAGGCGGAATTTCGGAGGTGTCACCACCGGTCACCATTAGATCGGTAATTTTTTGCTGCACGCTGCTGTTTGGAGTCGCGTACAAAAGTATCGCCGGGTTGGTGCCGTCACGGAGAAACGACCGTATCTCCGTTCCCTGGCCCGATCGCATGGTATCAAAGCCGCTGCCCGCCAGATGAATTGCTTTGCCCTGCGGCACCGTAATCTGACTGTTCACGCGAAAAATCCCGGACGTGAAAAACAACTTCCCGCCGCTGCCATTTCCCAGGCAGTCAATAGCTTTCTGCACCGCAGGTGCGTCGTCATTCGCACCGTCTCCCTTAGCACCCCACCATTGGGGGTACACCTCTTTTACCGCCTGCGAACCGAATACAATCTCACCGACGCCGTAAAAAACCTGCTTTAGCGCCGCAGAGAAAGGACCGTTTATCGTTATGGTTTTTGTGGTCGAAACTGACAGGCTCCCCTTGCCGAAAATCCAGAGCATGACGTTCGTCGGAACGGTCTTGTCGCTCGTGATCACTTCCTGGGTATCGACTACCAGGGCACCGTCGTTCGCCTGAGCGGCCGTAAGGGCTTCCTGGAATGGATCACTCGAATAGCTGGAGGTCCGGTACATATGCTCAGGAACGTTGTTGAACGTCGCCCCTGACAGATTCATCGATCCGCCGAACGTCGTCCAATAAGGGCTTGAGTGGCTGATCGCTACGACTACCCCGGTGTAGCTCGGATACGTGCCAATCAAACCGATCTGACCGATAAAGTCCGGAGCAACATTCGTATCCGCTATTTCCTTCGCGCCACGTAGCTTCGTCAGCACATTGCTCACGCTCGAGTGCAGCAGTCCCTCGCTCCCGCTCCAATTCTCAAGTATTCCATCGATTTTGTCCGTGATCAGCTTAGAGGTCTTGATATCCAGCACACCGTCGCGCATTGCCAGACGTACATCCTGTAAGAACGCGACAATTGTGTTGAATTCGTCATCGTCGATGTACTTATTTTCTTGACCTGACGGGATTACTCCCGTATTGGTCTTATTCGAGGGCCTGGTGTAGTTTTGCACTAAAGCCATCTTTCACCTCACAAAGAAAATCACTGACTGACTTTTTCCGCCATTCCCTTGATAACGGGAACCATCGGCCATTCCTGGCCTACCGCTTTCGCTATTTTTGGTTTTTCGCCCCTTATGACCGGTCCTGCAATGTTAACCCATATATCGCCGAGTGTTTCCAGGAACGGCCCGCCGAGTTCCGCTGCCGGGTTCTCGCCATATTTCGCGGCAAACCCCATCCTCTGCGCTACCTCGCCGATAGGTCCGAAAGTCCCGGCGTAGAGCAGGTCGTAGTACAACCGGCCCCAAATATTCGTATCCTCGCGTTCCCTGTTCCGAAGCCATCCTTTCAGCCACAGAGTTGTTTCTGCTGCGCCGAACGTACCGAACAGGTGTACCGCCAGCGGTTTGACGTTGCCCCGCTTCGCTTCCGATATACACCTGGAAAGGCTATTTCCGAGTACGCGGATGTAGCTACAATAGGCCAGTGCAAACCTTCTAAATCGCTTCTCCATCCAGGGCTGTCGCCGTAATGGGCTCTCCGCATAGATGTTGGTTATGCCCGGTGCCTCCTGTGCAATTCGAGTGACATCTTCTGCGTTCAACCGTCTGGTCTTCAGTATCCGGGCCACGTCATCGCTCGAGTAAAAGAACTCCTCGGTAAGCATCCTCAGTGCCTTCGCGTCGCCTCTCTCAGCAACTGCCTTGAAATAATCGAGCGCCGACCCGGCAGCGATCTTATTGAGCATCCGGTTAGCCGCATTGAATCCCACCAGTGAAAGCCACTTCTTCGACCCCGCCGCCAACGGGCCTTCCATGTCTCGCAGATCCCAAAGTTGAGTCATCACGTCATGCTGCCAGGCATCGAGTTGACGAAGCTTCTCGAATTTGCTTTCGCCACGTAGCGCCGCGATCCAGTTGCGCAGGACGTTCCTCACGCCATACCGTTCTGCGATCGGCACCCATCCTGCGACCGCATTGGGTATAGCCGCCAGGCTCAGGTGTCCGGCGCGAATAATCGCAATAGTGCTCCTGGCAATCGTCGGAAACTTTCCGACCCATGGCCCTTCTTTTGCCGGCCTCAGCCCCTGTAACAAATTCATCACCTCCGCCAGCTTTTCTCCGTAAGCATGCGAATTGATGTTCAGTTCCGGTCGGTCGTACACTTCGCCCTTTGCGAGCTTGATGAAACTGTCTGCCCGTTCGCCCCCCTGTCCCATTACTTTTATCCATGCAAGGCGACGGGCGGCGCTGCCGATATGTTTCGGAATCACCTTCAAAGGGTCCGTCTCCAGCACCTTGACCCGTTTTCCTCCAACCTCCACGAATTCCGGCAGGTCCGCAACCCGCGGGTTCTCGAGCGAACCGAATCGCTTGTTTCTGACCAAACCCGTCAGCTCGGTCCAATAGTCCTTGGATTTCAAACCCCATCCGCCCTTTACTTCGGCCTTCTTACGGATGGCCTCGTAGAGATCGCCTCTGCCGAATTCAAGCGCCGTCCGCGCCTCATGGGTCAGATGGTGAGGAAAATACGCTCTGTCTTCGCCGATCCGTTTGAAGCCCTTGACCTTCCAGCTTTCCGCCAGCCGCGCCAGCTCTTCAAAGATATAGTCAGCCGCCTCGCGCATCGCCTCGAGCGTGTTCCGTTCAATCCCTTCCGGCACCTTCACCTTGCCGCGATTTTCGATGTAGGCTTTGCCGTTTTCCCGCATCCACTTGACCGTATTCCACATCTTCTTGGGCGAGATCAAAAATGCGCGGATCGAACCGATACCATACTTTTTCAGGAAGTCGCTGAACCTCGCGTTCAACGGTCCTCGTATGTTGCGTCGGATATTCAGGAAACGCCCAAGTGTGGGAAGTATCAACTCCCTGCCTACCTTGGTTTTCTGTAAATCCACATAAAAAGGTCTGAACAATTTGCCACCCATTGCCAAATCCTCAAGTGGCGTGGGCTTCTGTTTCGGGTATTCGGCAGCCTGCATCTCGCGCAGAACCTTATCCATCTTCTCCGCTTCGATTTTACTGATATTTTTCAAGTCCTTATTGAAATAGCCCCGCGCCACAATCTCCAGTTCCTCCTTCCTGAACTTCCTCTTCTCCAAGCCCTTTTCAAGGTTCAGCTCGTCCAAATGCAGTTGTGTTTGGGAAGTTTCCGAGAAGGACTGCTGTTTGCTCTCCTCGCTTTCCCATTTTTCCCTGAGCTTCCGTTCATATGGGTTTGTCCTCGTAGGTTTCGGTTTGGCCTTGCGTTGCTGCCTCTCGGACCTCATCTTTTGGTACTTGGCTTCCAAGTCTCCAATCATCTCCTTGGCCTGCCTGGCAGTCAGCTCACGGAAAGCGCCCACATCGTACTTTTCTTTCAAATAGGCGAGTCTCTTGGGATCGTCCCACAGAACTTTCTTGAACGTCAGGTCATGAAGCTTTCGATGTAGCGGGCTTTTCACCGTGATCTTCGGGCTCTTCAGCTTCGGCCCTCCAACCCCTCCACCGGCCGTACCAAGTCCGTAGTTCTTCGCCATCGCCTGCCAGTCAATACGTTCGTCCATCCATTGCCAGACCCGCTTGATCCAGCTTCGCACCGCAGCCGTCGCCCGTTTCAAACCGTCGCGCAGGTACTCGGCGAGCAGACCAGGTAGCTTTTTCCAACCAACTCCAAGGCGCAAACCTTCCGCCCTGAGCGTTCTTGGCATCGCTCTCATGGGGTTTGTCAACTTCCCGTCCGGACCGACGATCTTTATCTTCGAAATCGCCTCCTGTAGTGACTTTCCGCTGACCTTATATTTCCCGATATACGCCTCCAGCGGCATCCTTTTCTCCGCAGACACACCTGCACGCTGGATCAATACATCCATCAACGAGGTTTGCGCTCGCGTCTGCTCAACCCCTCGCTCTATTTCAACTATTCGTTGCCTTTTCTCCGTAATCACCTGGTGTTTCGTCTCGCGGGTCAAGGTCACATCTTTCTTGTGCTGACGGATCTCCTCCCTCATCCGGTCAGTTTGAGCATATGCCTCCGCAGTGTCCGACCTCGCCCGTCCAGCGGTAGTTATCTTCACACGATCAATGTTCAGTTTCTCGCCAGGATCGAAAAAAGCATCGCCGACGCGGCGTTCCATTCGACTGAAGAAATCCTCTTTCTTCATCAGCCACCGTTTCTCCGAACGTGCGCCTTCACGGTAGAAGTAGTCGAAGAGTTCGTTTTCGTGCTCGTCGGTCAGTTTCTCCTTCCAGCGCCGGCGGGATTCTCCCACCCATCCGGAAATACGTTTAACATGACCGAATTGGTTCTCGCGCACCGATTCGGCTTCGCCGAGCGCTCTCAGGAATGAACCGCCTTCTTTCAGGTGGCTCCAGTTTTCGACCGTCTCCAGCGAACGGCCGCCCCTCGCGAAATTCTCTTCGAGGTAGTTTTTCGGTTCGCCACGGTCTCGGGCAACCCTGTAGGCTGATATATCTTCGGGAATGGTTTCGGGTGTCGCCTGTCGGTTTGCCTCCTCGCGGGCAAACTTGATCGCTTCCTCGCGGGTTCCGCGAAATTCCTGTACCTTGGCCCTGGGCTGCCCGAGCCGTTTCAGCGCTTCCTCGCGCGAATGCCCGGAGATCAGCTTCCAGCGGCCGCTTTCAGGCTCTTTCCAGACATGCACCGGATCCATCTTGTCGGGGTGATAATCCCTGACAATTCGTTCTACTGTTTTCTCGGCATAGGCTTTCTTACGATTCTGGAAAACCTCGGGCTCCACGTCGTATTCCGACCGTTCGATCGTCCAAACCTTGCCGAGCTGCTTGTCCTCTACTGCGCCAGTCTCGCCCTTCTGCGCTCTCTGCTCGGCTTCCAGCCGGTCCTTCTCAGCCCGCCGTATACGTAGGCTCTCCGTCTCTTGTTCTTCAGCCCGAGCAAGCTCGCCCTTCGCCTCAGTCTTCTCTCCAGCTTTTTCGGCACGAATCACCTCCTCGGCGGATTTTGCCTTCTTGGCCGTTTTTAGCGCCTCTCGCGCTACTTTCTTATTACTCGCTATATGTACCGTCTCGGCACGAGATCGGTCAGGAGGGGCTGGTGTCTGCGCGATTACGGGGGGTTCTGGAGCCGCCTCACTGACGGGATACGTCGCTCGCAAGCCGAGTGTTGTCTGTTTTGGCTGAATCTTTCCCTCTGCGACGATTGGTTCGCCTTCCACACGGCCTGTTAGGAGTCCGCGGATTTTGACCCCTTCTGTCGGCGCTGGAGGGAGTTGACGGAAGGCGGAAGGCAGATTGAGGGTCTCTTCTGTTTCGGGTCTGGTTGTTTTTCTCAGGCCCCTCTTCCTTCGCAGCAGTCCATGTGCTCCGGCCATGATCATCGAGCCGGTCGCCGCCTCTTCCGGCGATGCGCCTTCTGTGCGTTGGATCAGGTAGGTCGGACCGCCGATCGCGGCCATTTCTGCGGTTAGTTCACGAATAGGAGCAGGGGTGAGAGTTGCGGATTTCCTGACGCCTCGGCCGGTTCCGGGCGGAAGGCTTCTTAATGCGGCTTTAGCTTGTGAACGGGGTAGCACTTTTCCTATTGACGCCCTGACAGCCCTTCCCGCTACCGGCGCCGCCTCGAAAACACCGAATGTGAGGCCCTCGCCCACGGCATGAGTAAGGCGCTGGCTCGGCGTCTCGGCGCGGCGAAGACCACCAAGGACACTTCCCCCCACGACGCGCCCCCCAACAGCACCGACGCGGCCGGCAATAGCAGCACCAGCAGCACCGCCACCAAGTACCGTAGCAACAACCGGAACCATCCCACCTGTAAATCCTCCTGCAAGCCGGGCGACTGGATGTCTTTTCGCCGAAACCCGATCAATGTCGGGTTGATAGTATCCGAGCGTCAGCCCTTCGAGCGCCGATTTGCCGAATACCTCCCCGGCAGTCTGCACCCACCCCGGTGCTGGATCGTACCCGAGGTTTCGGATAACGAAGTCCTTCCAAAATTTAACGCTCGGTTCCCTCATTTGTCCACTCTATTTACCTGAAAATCCCGAAAACCAGTCGTATGCAGTACCAACTCTGTGTTTGGTTTTGTCCCACCTCTGACGCAATGAAGGAGCAGGACCGCCTAAAGTGTGCATCGGCGCCTCCCAAATCCCTCGCATGGTCGAACTTATCGCTTTCGACACCTTCTCCCCGGCCGCACGACCACTCAGCCTCGCTTGCGGATACCGAGGTATTCCCTCCAGCTTCGAACTTTCCTCGTATTCGATCATCTTTTCGCGAATTTTCGGGTCGAGAATCTCCGTGTTTCCCTGAAGGGAGGCAAGTGCCTGACTCAGTAGATTCTCGGCATATTGGCGTTCTTCGGGAGACCGAACAAACCCGCCATGCGTCAAGTGATCGACACTCTGGCTGATTGCGCTTTCGATCTGGTTGAGGTCCACACCCTCGGGCAGATACCAATAGCTGTAGGCATCCTTCAGTTTCCGGATATCTCCCGGTTTCACCTTTTTGCCCTCGTAAGCTCTCCCGAACAGCCTCCCGAGCGTATCGCCCTTTTTACCGTCGAAAACCGCTTGGAAGTATTCTTCGGCTTCATCCAGTTTCTTGAACCCTCCTGGTGGAATCCCCTTTGTGCCCCCCGTGGTTCCTGCTACTTTTGGCGATCCTCGGGCAATCTCTTTTCCACCGGGACCAAAGAGAATTTCACCGGGAGCAAGATTATATCGTTTTGGATCGGTGGCCTTCACTGGCCCCTCAGCTATAACCTTTCCGTGTTCATCGTATCGCTTTTGACCAGTCCCCAACGTGAACTGATCAGGTGCCCTCTGCATCCCTGGTACGATCTCTTGCGGGATCAGCCTGCCTCTCGTCATTGGGGTTCTCGTCACTGATCCGCCGGAAAGCGAGGCTACGTCCGCCGCACGAGTTGGCTGTCCTGGTCCCGTCACGTATGGAACAGGGCCAGATCTTCGTCCTGTTTCTAACCGCGCAACTGGCGATTCCCCAAGACGCACGACCCTTCCATCCGGAAGTTGAAAGGTGTTCGCCGCCGTTTCTTGCAGGTCGAGTGCGCGTTGACGCATCGTATTCGAGGTCGTCGCCTGTTGTTTCTGCCAGTCGAAATAATCCTTTCGCTGCACATCGGCAAGATGCGCCCTACGTGCGCCAGAGAGGCTTGCGCCTGCCTGTGCCGCGGTGCTCACCAGGTTCGACGTCAGTTGCCGGCGGCTCTCGCGTTCCGCTCTGCCGAGTCCGGAGACACGTTCGTCGACCTCACGACGGTAGCCTGCGTCGAGCATTCCCGCCTCGCCCTGCAGTCGTGCGCCCGCTTCGGCCATGCCAACATTGATTCGTGACCTGATCATCGCCGCCTGGGCGCCGCTATCGCGTCCACTCATAGTTGAGAGTGCCGATTGACGCGCCAGCCGGGCTCGCGTCGCGAGTTGACGTCCGCCGATGCTCCTCATTCTGGCTGCTGCGGGACTTCCTCGAGCTCGGAGTTTCTTGAGTCGCTTGCGCTCTTCTTCGATCTGTCTCTTCTCGCTGTGCCTGCCATAGAGCGAAGCCCCCGCCTGTGCGGCTGCCATAGCCGCCGGTGCTAACCACCAAGGCATCTCGAACCTCCGTCGTTTAGAATCCAACCGGGAATGTCATCGCAAACCCACCCGGAGCGGTTATCGGGTCGCTGGCGCTTGGCAATGTTCTCCTCGCGCTGGAGGCGATCAGGTAGAAAATCAGTTCCTTGATCCACAAGTTCCCTTCGGATATGTCGGTAACAATCACCTGGAAGAATTCGCCCACCCCTTCCAGACCGCGCACCCATCCGTTCCGCAGTAGTAATTCCGTGATCATCGAACTCTCCTGCACTCCCCCGCGCCAGGGTATCAATTCCAACTTGTAGGAAACATCAGTGCTCCCGTACTTCCCAATCCTGAGAAACGCTTCGGTGAGGGTCGCCAGGCACGGAAATTTCGGTGCAAGGAAACCGAAACCCAAACCTCCGATTATCGATTTGCTCACCCCGTTCAACGTATCCTGAGTCGCCGCATAATCCTGAGCAAATACGATTATATCGCCGAGGTCGCTGTCCATTGAATGACCAATCAGCGCGTCGCCCGGCCCTCTGCATAGGTCGAGTAGCGGTAGCGTATCGTCGCCACCAACGTCGTTCGCGCCCCGCGCAAAATCGTATGACCACAGTGCGCCATCCGGCAGGAAGTAGAACGCAAGCCAGATATGCGCGTCCGGATCGCCGTCGTTCCTGCGGTATACGTTGTGCGCCGCATCACCCGTTGGTGAAGTCGCACTCATGCTTGGCAGCCCGAATAACACCTTTTCCGTGTCGGAGACAATTGTTGTTTCCACCAGGTCGTATGGCCTGTCGGAGTAAGTGTCACCGAACCACGCCGATTGTGCGGCATTCATCAAGAGCTTCTGCTCGCCTATCGGTGATATTTCGGAGTGGATCCGTGTCGTGTCGATCCCAACCGCCCAGGCGCCGTATTTCGGGTCGAGGCCGTAGATCGTCCGGTTGTGTTCGTGTAGCGAGCGGGCGATATTTCCGTAGGGCAGTTCTCGCTCGGTCAGCCGCATCAACCATTGCCCATTTTCGCGGTAGTATTCGCAGATATAGCCGCCGGAAAGCGTCGTCACAATGAACACCTCTTCCGAGATGAATGCCGCACCGGTTACTTTTCCTTTGACCTCAAGCGAAAGCTGAAAACGCTTGGTGTCGAAAAAGCCGTCCAGACGGTTCGTTGTCCCGTAGAGGATGTTGTCGAGGTTCCGCATCGAAACGCCGCCCCAACCGCCCCACCCGGACCTTTGTTTCGCTGTCGCCACTCCCCAAGCGAGCCGTCTCCGTCCGCTTGGACTCTCGCAATGGCCGGTGAAATCGGGATACCCGACGTCATATTTCTCCTTCGCGTCCTCCGGCCATTCCATCGGGCGCGAAGTGTCCCATACTTGCGGGTCGCTTACCCACAGGTTTATTCTGTAATTATCGCTCCCCTCATCGAGCCAGGGATAGCAAAAACGCACAGTTTTCTCGGTGCCCAAGGGCCATGCGGTATTGTCGGGGAAATCGGTCTGATCGGGAGTCAACAAGATTGATGCGTAATCGCTCCCGGTAACCTCTTCAACGTATCCCGCGTCGCCGTCTATCTTCCATGTTCCGAAAAATCCATCTATCTCTATATGGCAACAATCATCGGCCGTAAGTCCATAACCCACGCAAAATTCATATCTCCGGCCGGAATAAACATCTCCCGCCTCCCTGAAATATTTTATCCGAAGTTTTATTGTCCCACTGTCATCAATTTTTTCCGCCCGCATTTCACTCGCTTTGCTCACGAAATAATTGAACCGTTCGCTGCGTGGAAGGCTGCCGCTCGAATCACCCCGTGCCCCGATAGTTGAACTCCCGAATGGGTCATACTGCCGACCGTTTAGATCAATCTGCGCCACCAGGCATGGCGGCACGTCGGTGGGGCTGCTGTCCAGCGCAAACCCGGCACCTCCAACAGGAGACCCGGTCCAAATATCCGCACCCGGTCCCGGATTCACGTATTTTCCGTAAATTCTCAGCGAACGAATCGAGGGACGAAGATTCGCTACCAGCCCGTCGAATCCCGATATTTTCAGTATGAAACTGATGCCTCGAGCGTACTTGGTGGTCTCATCTCCTCTATCGAATTGATAGGAGTCCAGGTAATAAACCGTTCTCGCTATCGGCGGACCTTCTTCACCGTCATCGTCGACCGGCACCAGCCAGAATGTGTAAACACCCCAATAACAATAGCCGGTAAGGTGAAAAAAATCTTCTGTGATGAAGGGAGCCGCATAAACCAGAACCGGATGCACGATGAAAGAAAATCCCGCCGTACTTGTCCATGGCTTCGCCGGGACTACGTGCCAACCCGTTCGCGCTACCCTCCCGCCGCGCTCGGTAGCGGTTGCGCTGTTCGGATGCGCAAAAAATCCATCTGCCAATGCTGTCGTGTTGTCACGGTTGGCATAAAATCCAATGCAAGGCTCGGTTCCACCTGCACTTGCTACTCTGACAGGTTTTCCCATCGCCATGTGCAAATATCCACGTACCGAGGGCAGCCATAGACCTGTTCCTGGATGTATCGCCCCGCTCGCGGTAGGCATCATTGTCGGAACGTTGTCGATTTCGCTTGTCTGGAACTTGCTCGCGTCAAACTTATAGGGCTCGTCCTCGAGGTACTCGGCGTAACGGAATGGCACTGCATCGTCATTGTCGAGCTGCATGAAAAGCGCACCGTAGTTCCCGCCCAAAGCCTGTCGCGCCATCGTCTGGTAGGCGAGGTTTACTATCCGTTCCGTGTCGGTTACATCCCGCGCTATCGCCTGGCCGACTGCCTGACGCTTGGTAAGCGAACCCTGACCCGCCCGTTGCGGCGCCATATTCTGCAAGACAGAGTAAATACCTTGCTCGTGCCCGATGTCGTGAATGTCACCATAGGCATCGGGTGTATGACCCCCGATCTGTCCACCATGGGGCAATGTGATCGGCACCTTATATGTCAGAACATCACTCATCCAGCTTTTCTCCAGCGGGTGGTATCAATCCGGATATTGCCGCTCCCGAAGTCTTCAGTTGAATCAGCACCTCTCGGTAATGCGCGTCACCGATCAGGCGAGCAGTCTTCAGCATCAATGAAACCGTTTTCTCCTGGGCATCGCGGTACGCATCGAGCGCCTGGCCCATCCGGCCAGCACTCGCGGCGACATAGACGCAGCGAGCGATAAGCGCGTCCTCAGCGATCCTCTGAATCGCGTCATTGAACCTCGGACCGTCCGTATCCTCGTTCCCGCCGGCGGCGTAGAGACCATCTACCCGCGGTTCCCCTGTAAATGCAAGCAGAAGGCGCAGGTATTTTCCCTCGAGCCCGCCGGAGATATATAGTTTCGGCCAGCGGATCAGGTGGTAGCGTCCGGCATCGGCGTTGTCGAGTTGCTCCTGGTCTTCGGCCGGCGTCGTCTCGCGGTAGGAATCGCCGAGTTCGTTCTTTACCTCCGGCCTGGCAAGAATCCCTATCACCGCCGAGTTACCGCCGTAAGGCATACTCGACAGCCATGAGGAGGCCGCCTCCATGTTTAGGTAACTGCCTGGATCAGACGCACCGTGTTCGCACCACTTAAAAGCGGCATTCGTCACATGGCAGATACGTTCGTACTCGGGGTCGACTATCGGACGCAGCAAAACTTCGTCGAGGTTGGTATTTCCTTCACGCTCAAAAACCCGGCCGCGCACCGCGTTGAAAATTTCCGTCCATTTTTTCATCGCCCTGTCCTAACGATAATCCCTGGGAAACGAGGAGCTTGCCGTGTCCAATAGTTCATGAACCTGCGCCCTGAGCGTCGCTATGTGCGAATTGAGGCCCGTCAAAGCCTTTTTCAGCGAGTCGGGCATCCTGACACCCTTGTTTTCCAGGATCAGGAAAACGGCGAACTGCGCAAAGAGATAGTCGTAACCACTCAGGATCGGCGCTTCCCCGTCTCCGGCAACGTCGAGCGTCGGCGGCATTGGGTTTACATCCACGCCCACTCGCAGATTGCTCGTACTCGAGCCTGCAGCAGCGGTCGCCTTGAATGGAGGCGCAACAATCAACGTCAAACCGTCGATGGCGCAAGATTCAAGGTCTCCGCTCGTATCTCCGTGAAAACGATTCTCGAGCCATTGTCGGGAGGCCAGAACAAGCGGAAGAGGGCCGTTCCCGTCGTCCCAAGTAGCGCCGTGAATCCGGTGGATCCCCGCATAATTAGCCTTGTCGCTGTCAGTCAGTGCGGCCGTAGTGCTGAAATCGACCGTCTTTTTGTCCTGAGTGTAAGCGGGGTATAGGTTGACAGGGTATCCGCCTGTCCGCGACCAGATTTGTTCGTAAGCGTTCCGCACAAACAGCCGCAGGACGTCCTCCGGCGAGAGGTGCAGAAACCCTGGAACACGTCTGCCGAGTAGCAACCAGGCCATACCCTGGACCGTACTTTTATCCGTGTACGGACCGAAATTCGCCATGTAACCCCCTCTCGAAAAAGTGCCACTCGGAGCCGGTTTAACCCGACTCCGAGCGCACCGTTGGGGTTAATCGTTCATCGTGTCGAGTGCCATCACTGCGAAGTCCTTCGAGTTCCAAGCGGTCTTGTTGAAACCGATAATTGATTCAACTGCGATTCCGCTCTTGGTGTAGTCGATCTGCATGGTGTAATCTTGCAAACCGAGCCACTTGGTCGCAGCCAGGCAACCGGCTTCTGCTCCGAGGAACAGTGACCGTACTCCAGGGAGTACGCCAGGGCTGCCGGTGCCGTAATCCTCGGCCTCGTGCAGACCGTCGTGTTCCATGATCGCAGTTCCCTTCCAACGAGCATCAACATCCTGGAACAGGGGATTCTCCTTACCGCGAATAGCTGCATAGAGTAGCGCGTTTTCGAAGTCCGTGTCGTTATACAGCTGATCCATCCCGCTCGCCGAAACCAACATCAGGAAGAACGAACCGGCAATCTTCCGCATCTTCGAGAGCATTGTGGTGGTGGTGCCAGAATTGTCCGTGAATTTTGCTTTCTTCGCATATTTCACGAACCGCTCAATCAAGGTGGTGGTAAAATCGTCACCATCCGCGATCGTCGCTTTGCTGGTCGCCGTGCCGCCATACAGCCGCCAGGTGTTCACAGTGGCCGCAACATTCGCATAATTGATCAGCGGACCCGGTACTCCCTGGGAGTTGAAAGCGTACCCCTGAAAGTTCTCGCCACTCAGGAGGGTGATGAGAAGCTGTTCGAGTTGTTCGGCCAGTGCCTCGCGAATGAGGGTTCGTCCCTCTTTGAAGAGGTTGTGAACCGTTCGCTGGTTGTCGAGCTTTCCCTTCACGGCGTGTGCGTAGGCAAGCGAACTGATCGTAACGTCCGTCTGGTAGATGGTGTATATCGATTCCGCACCCCGCAGCCATCCTCCGCCGAATACCGGCCTGTCAAGCAGTTTCGGACGATAGTCGAACTTGATGGTGTCGCCTGGTTCCTTCTTGAGATCATCACGCTGGATGATCGGCATGGAGGAAAAGGGGCGCCCTCGAAAGGTTTTGTAAAGCTTGGTTGATTTTATCACTTCCCGGGCCAACCCTGCGAGCCATTGCTGAACCGCTTGGTCGCTACCGGTAGCGATCGATTGGAAATCTCCTCGTGCCATCCTTGTACTCCCTATGTTGTGACGACTCGCGAAGATCCCCAACCGGAAACGAACACATATAATTATATGTAAATATTGGACATAAAAAGGTATTAGCCGCCGTGTTTCTTGGCGATTTCTTCGGCCGCATTTTTACCAATATTGTCCATATACACGTCGTATTCGTCGGTCCCTGGCTCGGGAACCTTACTCGTCGCCTGTGTTTGTGTCGTTGCTACTCCAGCCGGGGTGGTTGCCCCTTCTACGGCCTTTTTTGCACTATCGGCGGCCGTCTTTGCACCTTTCCGAAATGCCCTGGCGGTTACTTCAGGACCGTAGAGTTCCCCAACCACGTATCCGATAGCTTTAGTCATCGTCTTCGGATCCCATCTCGGTTGACCGAATGCGTCACGTTCAACTCCGAACGGAATCTTGCCGGTGTTTATCTGCTGATCGAACCAGTCAATCGCCTTGTCGAATTCTTCGTCTTTCAAGTGCGAATGCTGATTCCTAAACATAGCTATCGCCATTTCGTTGTGCGTTTCCGCCGCATCAATGGCGAATTCGGGTGTTTCCTGCGCCCCTGATAATTGCTCGGCCTCGAACTTCCGTCGAGTCCGCTCTTCGATTGCCTTTTCATACCCCTCGGGGTCTTCAACCGGATCGGGTAGCTCAGGCATCGCGGCAGTAAGCGCTTCTCTCTTCGTTTTGGTGAGCTCCTCTTGCATCTTCATATTTTCTGTAAGAAGCTGGCTCACCTGCTCCGATAGCCGATACATGCGTGGAACCGTCGTTTGCACAAACTTTTCCAGTCCCTTTTTTGTGATCGTGGTCCCACTGTAACCGAGTTCGTCGTTGTGATAGAGAATCTCGTCGTCTTCAGCTTCAGCTTCAGTTTCAGCTTTAGCTTTGGCCTCAGCTTCAGCCTCGGCTTCCGTCTTGGCCCTGGCCTCAGCTTCAGCTTTCTCTTCGGCCTCGGCTTTTGCTTCGGCCTCGGCTTCCGTTTCCGGTCCAGCATCGAATTCACCAACGAACGAGTCTTCAAGAGGTTTGTCGGCATCGATCGACGCGGGATCCACTGGAGGTTGCTCAACCACTTCAGGCTGAGTATTGCCATCCTTTGATTCATCATCCATCGAACGCTCCTTCAGCGTTTAGTGAACGACATGCCTCTTATGCATGTCGTAGTATAACAACAGGTTAAGCTCGCCCAGGTATCTCCCTCTTGAGCTTTTCTAACCTGGCTACTTCATCATCCGCTGCTTGACGGGCGGCTGCAGGGTCATGTCCGTAGCTCGACAACGGCGGCATCTTCTTGACCAGGAAACGGTCTCCAGTGCGTAGTATCAGGTAGTTCCTCGCACCCTTTCGATATTCAGCGAAATAATGCGGACCCTTTTCTGTCGGGCTCGCCGGTTCCGAAGCTGGTTCTTTCTCCTCCTTCTTCCAGCCAAGAAAAGTCCTCAGCTCTTCAATCCGGGCGAGCTCTGTCTCGGTTGCTGATGCTCGAACAAGCCCGTTTCTGCGAAGCGCCTTCTTACTGAGGAACTTCAATTCCTCCTCCAGCTCCTTCCGCTGGTCCGAAGTCTCGGTCGCAATGACCTCTTCAGTCACCGCTTCTTCGACAGGTATCGGGTTTGTGGTCTCATCTACTTCCATGTTTCACCTCACGGCTTAAAAGTCCTTAATTACTTCATGCTCGTAGCAGTGGTCCTCACTGTGCAGGTTCTCGATCGTGATATCCTGCTGCCGTTCATATTTGTCACGATCGAACTTTCCGTGTGTCCGGCACTCACTGATTCGAATTGCAACATTCGACCCTTCACTCAGGAGCACCCGTTCTGTCTTACCCCCGCACACCCGACACCGAATCGGGTGCTCTTCCTTACAGGGATGACACTCCTCAAAGACCGTGCTACATTCTCGGCAACAATAGCTGTAGAGCGGCAACGATTATTCTTCCTTCTGAAGCGTCAGGACTACATACAGTCCCTTCGGTGCCGTTCCCGAGTGAATCGCGTCGACGTCGACATGAATCACGTCGCCGGTCGCCACTCCCTTGTTGCTCTGGTCGATCACCCCGTCTGCCGCAAAGAACTCGTCGCCAATTGTGATCTTCGTCGAGAGCATGTCTGCGGCGGCACCCGCACGAAGTCGCCGGATCTGTACGTCGGTTGTACCGGTGACGCCCTTGTCCTCCACTGCAGCCAGCGCGGCCGTCAGGCTGTAGCCGTTCAGGTAGGCGGGGATTGAGACTCCATTCTCGCCGTCGGCTACTGCTACTGCGGTGGCGCCATCCTTCATGGTAAATTCCAAGAATCCCGTCTCTTGCATGAGTGTTTCTGGTGGCATTTTTCAGTCTCCTTCGTTCACTGTTTCTGTCTGTTGGTTCACTACTGTTTCAATCGCTTCCGCGATCACTGGTTGGTTGAGGAACTCCTTCAGTTCCTGCAATTCCTTCAACGCCGCCTCGATCTGTTCTTCTTTCTCAAGGCGCCGCAGAACCTCTTCGGGGTCCGCTATGTCGGGTGAACTCTCGAGAACCGTCTGACGATCAACCATACCCTTCTCGCGCATAGCTAACAGGCTGTCGCTTTTACGCCTTTTCTCCGAGACCGAGTCCGAGCCGAATTTGGTGGAAAGATCGAACACCGGCGAGATATCATTGAAAGTGATCAACTCATTTTTATCGGTCATCTTCTCGAGTGCCGCTTCGTTGACTCCCGGATATAGCCATGGCGAACCGGCTAACGCCTCTTTCGCCTCGTTGACCGATAATTGATCACCCAATGCGGGAAACATCGTCTGGTCGCCTTGAGTAACCCGGACCTGCGTTCCCACTGGAAGGAGAGCGAGCAGATCGAATAACTTGGTATTAGCCTCTTTCAACGCGAATTTCACTCGGTTGAACAGCGGTATAAGTGGTATCTGTGCGGCTGCGGAAAGAACGTCCTGGAGGTATCCTGACGCCCTCGAATGTGCCGCTTCGCCCATCGCCTCGCGGTAAACCGCATAAAAATCGTGCAGTTCGTCGCCGAGTAGCCGGTAAATTTGCAAACTCGAGGGATCAATCCCTTTCCGTTCAAGCTGGTATATCACTCCAGAGATACCGTGCGTCTGCAAAATATCCTCAACCCCCGCAACATTGATCGGGACTTGGGTTTCGCCTTTTGCCAGCTTTTCTTGCGCGCCCGGTGTGAATGCCCGCGGATCGAACAGCATCCCCGATTTTATCCGTTTCTTCGCATCGGCGATGACCAACGAAAGCCAAATAACACGCATCCAGTACAACTCGCGTGTGTAATACGGCGCACCGAAGGCGTAAGCCGATTCACCTGTCTCCATATAGGGCATGAAAGTGTAGGAAAATGATGATTCTCGACCTGCTTTGTTTTCAATCGGAACCGTCTTGAGGGGTTCGGTCAGGTTAGGACTCCAGAAAACCGAGACAGTTTGGCGTATGTGTTTTCGTTGCGCCGTCTGATCAAGGGTTTCATAGGAGAGGGTCGGAGCGTCTATCCCTCCCGTCGCGGCAATGACCGACTGAGCGAATGAAGCCTCCTCGATATCTTTTGCAATCTTCTTCTCCTTGTCCGTCCAGGACATGAAAATATCGTCCGGGTCGATCGCACCTGCGTCGGCAAGCGCACTTTGCCACTTCTCATCGAGTGCAACTATCCAGGCCCAGGTCTCAGCGAAATATTGCGTCTCAATAATTGTGCAGATACCGTGTTCCGGCTCCTCGGATTCCGCCTCGGAGTCATAATTCTCATGGTAGTCGTCGGCCAACATTGTAACGTCCGGTATGTCAAAAGCATCCTTCGCCCGGTCAATGTCCATGCGGTGTAGACGGTGCATCCATCGGAGGTCTTTTATCCACTTCGCATCGCAGTCGAGGACGATCTCCTTTGGGTCGATATGCTCATATCTTGGTTGTCCTGCCCAAAAATCGGGGTTCCAAGTCTCGCTGTCCCAACGGGTATTAAAGACTCCAAACCCCAGGTAGAGGCAGTCTTCGCTTACCTGTTGTTCGACCTTGGCGGCCGTCACAATTTCCCTCGCCCAGGCATGGGCACGGCTGGAGAACTTGGCGAAACGGTGATCTTCCTCGGTACGACCGCTAAAGGTGAACTGGAGGGGTTCGGCGTACATCTTACCTACTGTGTACGCCACTATTTTGTGATATTGATCGGGGCTGAAAAGATGGTGGCCCTCGGCCTTTTCCTTCCACTCGGCGGGCGGTTCCCAATTCCCCTTACGGAAGTTGAAGCCGACGTCGTAGCTTTTTTCTTTCCAGTCACGACGCTTTTGCGCTTTGGAGTCGCGCTCAAACCGCGTCTTCAGCGTCGCAACGTTTATTACCGACCTGTTTTCGTTACCAGCCTTCGATTCCGTCAAAGGGAGTTCCCGTCTTGTCCGCCGTTACCGGATTACCGTAGTCTCCCTTTCTTCGATGGCTTTCGCTGTCGGTGTCAGCATATGTACTAAATCTTGACGCCCCTACGCAAGTGGGAAAAGTGAGGACAGTGTAACCAATGCAGTCCATTGGGTCTTTCCAAGTCGGGTCTATTTTTTCCGACAAAGGTGCTTCAGGGTTGCGATTTTCCTTAAAAACGTAAAACCCAAAAGCGGAGATCACATTGTGGGCTCTCGGAGACACAAATAATCTCGGAGTAGCGTAATTACCGAACTGCAGGAAGTCACGAACGGTTGCATGAAGGTCTTCGAGGCCCACCCGCCGGGCGAGTCTAAACCGCATATCGTCGTATTCGAGCTTACGGGCGGCACTGTTGAAAAGCGAAAGCACTTTACGGCCGGTACCCACCTTCGGGCTCGCCCCAAAACGCGGGTCCATCCAGTATTCGACGTTGCGGTATCCGTACTTGATCTCTCTTTCCCGAATCTCCCGGACGGTGCGTTCAGGGCCGCCGGCGTAGTTGTAAATGTCCGCCCAATCCGTCTCCGGCAGGCAGTCTATTACCGTTCCGCTTACCCCGTCCGGATGGACAACCGTCCACGTCACGAACGGAGGTTTGCGGTCATGCGGATCGATCGCACATTTGATTCGGGGAGGATCCTTCCCCTTTTCGATCAGCTCTTCGTAATCGATCTCTGCCTTGAGCACATGCACGCTTTCGTCGAATTGCGGGTATATCGTACCAATCAGCCTCATGAACAGGCCACTCTCCCTGGCGTCGCGTTCCATGGGGTCCATCGTCGCCAGTGCCCGTTTTTTCTGGTCCTCGCTGATATGAGGGTTGTCGTGGATCGAAACCCGGATTTCAAAATGGCTCAGCTCGTTTTGCGGCTTCCGCTTCACATTCCGCACATACCATACAGCCGCTCGAAGTGGGGTGAAGGTCAGCCAAACACGTTCGGGGAGGCGCCACATCGTTGCGTTCCATATCGCCATCGATGGCGGTTCGTCGAACCACACCCAATCGAGCGAGACCGATTCGAACAGCTTCGGATCCTGATCATAGGTCATCACGTCAAACGTGCAGATAATCGCCTTGCCGTCCTCGCTCAGGATATCCCAACGCGATTCGTAGTCATGCCCTTCTTTGAAGGTTTTACGTCGGTTATCGGGGATCAACCGCTTCAGCAGGGGGATTATGTCGTCGGTGACTGCCTTCTTGTCGGCGGCTATACGGCCGCGGGTGCAACGTTTTCCCAGGTCAGGCAGGTAGGGATGTTCACGAATCGCGTGCCAGACCGCCTCCTGGGCGCCGCAATACGTCTTCCCAGAACGGTTCCCGCCGATCAGGGCACGTATGAATTCCGTCCTTTGGTGGAAAATGAACTGTTTTTCGTGGGGTTCGTAGAATTCCCAAGGCCGCGTATGGTAGGCGACTATCCGCAGTAACAGGTTGTATTCTTCTTCCGACCATCCCTTCGGACGGCCAGCGAGTACTTTCTGTACTTTGTCGTTCATCCCGTCGCCTTGAATATCCCCGCTGACTCCTCAGCTGACCACAGCCGCAATTGCGCGAGTGTAGTCACTTTCAGCGCGAAGAGCATCGCATAGAAATGGTTCAGGAGGTCGCGGTCGACGGGTTTCTTCAGCGCCCACGCGACCTGTAGCGCAAGTGCCTTGATTGTGTTTGTCAGGTGAATATCGCGGATCCCGGTGACGGTTCCCTTATCGGTGATCACCTTACAGAGACGGTCCTTGAGCCGTTCGTAGTTCCCATCCACCGATTCCCAGGGGGTTGCCGCATGAAAGCAGAACATTATCCAGTTGAGCGCGTCGAGCGAGGTCTCGCCGGCCAGACCCTGTATCCCCTCCGTACATCCTGGAGGAGCCTTGTTCAACGCCTCACGTACCGTCATTCTCACACTCCACACACCCCATCGGCCTTCTTACAGATTCTGGCACAATCCCCGCTTTTATGGCCGTCAATACGCCATGTGCTTCCCAATAATTATCAACGAGATAAAACTGTTCTGATCCCCAGGGAAGGGATTTCAGGTCGTTTTTCATTATCGTCTTATTCTCCCGCACTGCAACCACCGGTATTCCGTGTTCCAGGGCTGCCAGCACCGGAAGCCCGATACAACCATCCGGAATCACCAAGGCTGAAACGTCGTTCACAGTCAACGTGCCTTTACCGGCCTGGCGCACAATCCGCGGTGCCCGCATCAAACCCTTTAGGACACAGTTCAAATAAGTAATAGATACCATCTCTGCCGCTACTCGAGGGTCTACCACGCCATAGTCTTTGTTTTGATCATCGCTTAAAAATTCCATTGGAGCATGGGCAGCGGGGATGTTATATCTCAACGAGATAACATGGGTCAACATCGCTTCGACCCCGCCCCAAGGGTTTACAATGTCGCCGGGGGAAGTATAGTAGGCATCGCGTAGCTCTTCGGAAATTTCAATCACCGACGTTATCGCAACCGCGTCATATTGCCCCTGGTACCTGTATAGAATGTGAAACAGAGCACTCAAGTCTCTGACCTCGCCTACAGCACGTCCTGAACTACAATACTCCGAGCGCATTCCTAGGTGATCAGTAAGCACGATCCCTGGGCATTCAAATCCATAAGACACTCTGGCGGCGTTCACAGAATTAACGGCTGCATCCACGAGCCGCTTGTCGGGATGATTTTCAACAACCACCAAGACACGATTTTTCCTCACCGGCTGAAGAGCAACCGTACCCATCATAAACTTGGCGAGGATACTGCCCTCGACGTAGAGACCATTTTCGGGCAACTCATTGATATCTGAAGCATTTACCACGTTCGGGTGAGTGATAAGGTGATCACAAAGCAGTGCCAGCAGTTTCGTCACCGAACCGGCATCGCCCGCATGACCACCAATCTCCGCGCCTACGCCGGTTGGGATTATCAGTGCAACATTGAAATCGTCAGTTGTAACCGTGTTCCGCTTGCGGAATTCAAAGATCGACGGCCCAATGTTAATCCCGGACAGAACGCCCAACTCACATGCGAATCCTTTCTTACCCGATTTCGTCACTGCAAATTTTATGGGAATCTCGCCTTTGCCCAAGCTGTTCGCCACCATCACAGAAAAAAACGGAATCATCTCCTTGTTCTTCTCTAACGGCGGGAGTAACAGGCTCCTCTCTGAAAGTTGTGGTGCCTTCGCGGGCTGATTTGGGCTCTTTCGCTCTATGAATCGGGATTCATGCCGCCGAGATTTGAACCACTCTGCCGTAAATTTCTCTGCCAAGGCGCAATCAAAAAATCCACATGCGAAAATGTTCAGATAAACGGCTTCCAGCTTGTCTAACGTGTGGATCGTGATGTTGCTCTGCTCAAGGAATTGCACTGCAGAAGCGCCAGCTAAATATTCCGGGGCGGCGTCGCGTTCCGCATCGTCAGAATCGAAATCCCAAAAGACCAGCTTCGAGCGTTTCATACCAATCAGCTCACACAATTCCTTGAAGAAACGCCGCATATCGCTCCGTGTGAAGAGCGACACGTCGCATCCGAACAGATCCAATATCAGCTCATACCCATAAGGTTCACTTCCCATGGTCGACGCCCCTATCTCCGTTTCTGGACTTTTCAACCATTTGGATATATTTCAGCCCCTCGTCCGTAATTTGACACTGCACTTCCCACTTATGGGACCTGCTATCGAGAACCTTTTTTCGCCTGATAAAACCTTTATCCAACCCTGACTGAATAAGTATTACCGCCCAAGCTGGTGTTTTTTCAAAGTTTGCGCTGAGCTCTTTGGCGGCTCGCCACTTATCCTTATCCGGATGCCCTGCGAGAAGTCGTAATATGTGATCCAGCGGCCTTCGAAGCCGCGGCAAGGTCTCGCGACGCACCTTCGGACTATCCGGATTGCCTGGATTTGCCGTCGCCGCGCAGTACATTTCGCAGAGATGTAGCCATTCCTCGAGAAATCCCGGACAGCCGGCGTACTCGATCCGTTCTACCGTCCCGTCAGGGTATCGGACTTCTATTTCCGCCCGCGCTATCACCTGCAGCCATGGCAACCGCTGCACTGAAAACAGTACTTGCCACCATTGAATTCCATTATGATCTCCTTCGGGAAGACAAGTCCCTTCTCCCTGATAAACACAGGCTTTTCATAGACCTTCTTTGCCGAATTCATGTTTTTATCCTCCTCCTAACCGCCCAAAAGAAATTTCTCTGCTATCTGGCTGGCGTAAAGACGATGCTCGCGCTCACGAACACGATCGCCGTTCATCGCTTTTTCTTCATGCCATTCGACAATGGCTTTAATCGCTTCTTCCCACCCCTTGGCGTATAGATCCTCTGGCGGTTTCGCCTCTTTTTCTGCAAATCGCCTTAATAGAATCAGTCCCTTCAACTGAAACTCGTTCCATGCAGGCGAGCGGGTTGAATCAAGTAACAATGCGTGCGTTTTTGATAGGGCTATTACCAACTGAGCCGCTTTTTTCGTTCCGGGCCTGCCTCCTTCCTTTTCAACCGTATCGTGAATCCGAGGCTTGTTCCCGCAGGCATATTTTCCAGTTTTCATTGCTTTTTCACCTTTCCGTTTAGTCCAGGCGCCGCTCAACCGACGACTGCGGCCGGCCAACAGGCGACAAACCCTGCGAAACCCGTATCTCGCAGTCGAAACAATCGCCGGTGATCGATATCTGAACCGCCCGCACAAGCCTCTCGCAACTCGGACAACGCACTTTACGTGTCCTTCGAACCCTGTGTCTGTTCACAATACCCTCAGCTTCGTTTCAACCTGACCACCTGATCAGTGGACCGGCAGGGCTTCGAACCCTGAACCTCCGGGGGGATTCTCAATTGATACATCTCGGCCATGACCTCTTTTAGGTGCTGCGCTTGCTTTACCAATACCTGAACTTCAACCTTCTCTTCATAGCTCTTAACAATGATTATTTCCAGTTGATCACATTCACGCAAATACTGATTTAAAAGACTATCCAGACAACCCTCGATGAACTTCTCGGAATTGTAGGCCGATACTATCACGGTGACTTTATGCTTTTTGTCGCCCGCCATTGGCCTTCCTCCTCCCATTTTTTTGACTTTTTGAGAAAATAGCAACACCCCAAAATCAACCCATTAACAAAATTGTTGAATACGGATACTGACCGGTGAGGGGGTGGGCGGGAGTGGGGGTGGGGTGGGTTTTCGACCTGCCTGCGCCGCTGCGGTCGCCGTCCGCCGCCAGCGTCCGCCGGTGCCCGGCGCTACCGTCAACACCACCCTCCACTCGTCACCAGGTCGGCCAGCAGTGCTCCACCGCACCCGGAGGAAAACAGAAACCCGGCCACGACTCGGTCAGGGAGACCGTATGCGTCAACCGCCAGCAGACACCGCCGCGACCGGGTTAATACCTGTAAAATCATTGCCATTGTCACACCATTGTCACATGAAAACAGACAACCCTTGAAACCGCCTGTAACCTGTTGATACTCCTGCACTACCAACACACCCTAAACGCCCAACCATAAGATCAACCATCCGATACAGTGACTTTACCGGGCAGTTTCAGCCTCTCCTCACCCGGTTCGATCCCAGGA